>Ga0214919_10000136_pt1 | contig 117158 bp, 106 predicted proteins | sample LL1503_MetaG_FD_177994 | JGI IMG/M metagenome (GOLD analysis project Ga0214919, IMG submission 177994) | Freshwater microbial communities from Lake Lanier, Atlanta, Georgia, United States - LL-1503 | ecosystem: Environmental > Aquatic > Freshwater > Lake | place: USA: Georgia | collected...
AGAGATCAGAAGCCTTGACAAATCAGCCCCCTGATCTCTTGAAGGAGAATTCTGGGACTACAGAATAGAATGGCCACACCTATGGCCGTCACTCCCCTTCTAAAAGGCACCTTTACAGCCTCCTATCTTGTGCTAATGGGCTACACCGGCTTAACTCTCATTGAAGCCCTCAGAACGAATAATACCAATGTGCGTCACGTGATGAACATTGAGACCACCGTGTCTCTCGTAGCCGGTATTGCGTATAGTATCTTTAATGAAATGATCAAGCAGCCCACTGTGGATCTCCATGAGATCACAAAAATCAGGTATATTGACTGGTCTATTACAACACCTCTCATTATACTTGTGATTCTACTATTCTACGGTGGATCCGTTCATCCACAGGCATCGGTCTATGGCACACTCATTCTACTCAACTGGGGCATGTTGCTCTTCGGTTATCTCGGAGAACAGGGAGTTATAGATAAACTGGCAGGATGCGTCCTGGGATTTGTGTTCTTTGCTGCGATGCTGTATACATTGTATTCGTGCTGTGTGCCTTCCAAGGCCAATCCTACCGTCTTCTTTCTCTTTGCGATTATCTGGTCCTTTTATGGAATCGCGTATCTGTTGGATGAGGAAAGGAAGAATATTGCGTATAACGTATTGGATGTTATTTCCAAGGCTATCTTTGGCGTGGTGTTGTATCTGTATTATGGAAAGGTACTCAGTTTTAATGCATAGAAATGAACAATATTGTCTACCAGTAGAGTGTATGAACGACAAAGACACTACATATATTTTCGTTTTTTATACGATTAATACAAAGACTGATAAATACACCGGCTGGCATTATGACCCATTACCGGCAGGGTGGGAATGGACTGGAGGAAGTGATACACGAGGAGAAGGGGGATATGCACGGGAAGAACAACTGACAGGTCCAAAGAAATCAAAAGCAGCTGCGCTCAAACAGGTTACAAAAGTTCTCACAAAACTCAAGGCTGATGGAATTCTGACAAAATTCAAAGTTCGTCAGAGTTACAAACCTGGCACTACAAAAACCAAAAAGGGGCGTAAAAGTCCTGCTGAATCTGCTAGTCAGTTTGAAGAGGGCACTGTTAAGAAGGGCCAGAATGGGAACGACTGGATTATTGTAAAAGATAAAAAGGGAATTGGCCGATGGACCCGAGTATCCGCAAAGGTTCAGAAGAAACTTGCGAATGAAATAGCAGCAAAGGAGGCGGCAGCTGCCGCTGCATTTCAACCAGGTCGGCGGCGAACGCGGCGGCGACCTGGTTTAAAGCGAATATAAATTTATAGCAGGCGGTAGTAGAATGTTCAAAGCCCTTCTTACTGCTGTTTTATTGCGATCCGCTGTTTCACAGCCCATCGCAACCAATTGTAATACCGCATCCGTCTTCAAAGTAGATCAGGTGTCAGTCGTCTATGAAGCACCTCCTGTTAATTCCACACTCATTGTGTCCTATACGGTGCCCTCGGTTGTATCCGAGGGAACTGCCACCTTTGCGTGCACACTCAATGGATTTCCCGTCATTAATGAACAGACGCCTCTGTGCCAGGACATAAACTGCCCTATTGACATCGGATTCCACAATGATTCTAATTCGTTCCAAACCGGACTGGCCTCAGGAACTCTGAGCTGTATCACAAAGTGGCTGGCGCCCGATTCCTCTGTTCTCCGTTGTATAAAGGTTGTGGAGAAGTCTTAGACTTCTTGACATGTAAAGCGTGGCATACCATTCGTAGCCTTTATTGAATTTCTCTCATCATATTTACATGTTGTTCTTGGACCGCATTCAGTTGTCCCACTTATCCTTCTTGCAAAATTAGAAGACCCTCTTGTGCAGGGGCAGCCTGCGCCTTTTCCAGTTGGGTTTCCACATAATGCTTCTGTATATTCTTTATTAGCAGCGTTTAAATTCAATCCAACAAAAGGGTCTTCAAATGCCTTTTTACGAGCTATACTGTTTGCTGTCTGCGAAGGGCTCCTGTATGAAATCCTACCAGAACTGCCAGAACTACCCACTGATCCAGCAGATCCAGAACTACCTACAGATCCAGCACTTCCAGAAGACCCAACGCTAGGCGGAGCAAAAGGTGGTTTTACGCCTCCCCGATACCTTTTAGAAGAGCGGCGCCCCTTCCGTTTGCGAAGCGTCTTACGCCTTGTTGTCCTATAGGCCATCTCTATATAAAGGATAGACTTTATTATACAGACAGTCAGGTATGTCCGTGCCCATTGTCATTCTCCACATCGGCAATCAGCCCTATTTCAAGAACTGCGTGATTTTGAACGCAAAGCACAATCCTGTCATTATCATTGGGGATGATTCCAATAAGGATGTCGGAACCATTAAGAACGTAGAACATGTGTCCATTGAATCGCTCCATACGTCGGAGCTGGACCTATTCGGAAAGCACTTTGTCAACTATTCTACAAACAGTGCCAATTATGAATATGTGTGTTTTGCCCGGGTATTCTATGTCGGAGAACTCATGCGGCGGCGATCCCTGGATTCCATTTTTCACACGGATAGTGATTGTATTGTTCTGGGTCCGTTGGAGCCCATTACAGCAGCCATTCGGAAGACCCATACAATTGCCTATAGTCTGGAACAGAACGCGGATCCCTTTCATATGGTCGGATCCATTCACAATGGCCTCCTAACTCCGGAGTTCTGTAGGGCGTTTATTCAGCTGTGTTCCGATATCTATGTCAACAAGACCAAGATGAATCTTCTGGAGCCAAAGATTCGGCACCATCAGGAGAAGAAGGTAAAGGGAGGAATCTGCGATATGACGCTATATTATCTGTTGGCGAAGGAAAAGATCCTGGACGTTCTGGATCTCAATCAGCCCCTTGTCATGGAAGGGGCTCCGTCGGTCTTTGATCACACTGTATTCAGTTCCTCAGGATATAAGGGAGAACAGACGTATGTTGTGCGACCCAATACGATTAAGCAGATTGAGAAGAGCAGTGACCAATACCTATTCGTGGAACAGGGGTCGGGAAAGCGCATTCGGGCTTTGAGTCTCCATTTTCAGGGACACTCAAAGCCACATATGTTGAATATATATAAATATGGAAACTAAGCTGTAAGATGAGTCCTATTTGTATTTCTTAGATACCCGCCGAGTCCCATTAGCCCTCGGAATGAGTCCCTTGGCTTTGAGAGAAGCTCGCATCGTAAAGCCGATGGATTTGCCCTGCTTATACAGTTTGAGGTATTTCTTGTCACGTCGGGTGGCACGATATCCGCCTTTCCTTTTAGAACCGTTCCTTTTAAAAGGATCTATAGGAATATGTGAGGGTCCTAAAACAGATGATAATTTTGTCCGTAGTTTCCCAGTAGCTACTGCTTTAGCCGTGGTAGCAGCATTAGCTGCTCCTGCCCCTGGGCGAGCACCAGGAAATTCCCTCCTAAGTACCCCTCTATATAATTCTGTTAGGGGTATAGGTGGTTCGGAGAGAGAGTCTGTAGGAGGTTTAAAAGATGATGGTAATGGACGTAGTGAACGTGCTGCGGGGGGGATAGTTAAATTATGTAAATATCTTGGTAAAGGTGGTTGAACAGGTTTTCCAGTCAAAAAATCTAATTCTCCAAATTCTGCTGCCCAAGCTCTACGTTGTTCCCCCCGTCGTTTAATTTCTTTAAGTGCTTCCCTGCGACCAAAAGCCTCATTTGCAATATCCTGAGCCCGCATTTTCTCTCGTATGGGATCAGGTAGAGCGGGAGGCAAAGGTGGCACATTCAGACCAGCATATAGTGCACCTAGGGATGGTTCGCCTGGGGATGGTTCGCCTGGGGATGGTTCACCTGGGGATGGTTCGCCTGGGGATGATTTATCTGGGGGTGGTCTTAACAGGTATTGGACATGTTTATTAAATTTTTCACGATTAAATGGTGCGTTATAATTAAATTTGCTATTATTCTGAAAAATAGGCACTGATAAAGCGCTTGGTCCTTCAAGAGGTGGTGGGCTTACAGCAGATAAAGCTTTTGACTCTTTAAGAGGGAGGAACCTTACAGCAGATGAAGCTTTTGACTCTTTAAGAGGGGGGAACCTTACAGCAGATGAAGCTTTTGAAAGTCCAGAAAGTCCAGGATTTAATTTAATAGGTGGTAATCCAGATTTCATTAAATCCCTATTAATCTATTATATAATAGTGCAGTGCTATAAACTATTATATACGAGACTGCCCTCGGCCTTTGGCCGAGGGCGTGTTCCCTGGTTAAGGGTGCGGCTTAGCCGCACCCAAAGAGCAGGTCGCCCACTATACTGTCCTAATAAACTGCCACTGCATATCCGAGCAGATCCCCTTCCAGGCCTGGTCCTGGATATACAGTTTATCGCGGTTCTTGAGCAAAGGAAAGCAGGCCAGATGCTCATCCATCTCCAGCAGTTCACAGAACTTGTATAAAATATACCCGTAGCTCAAAAAGTTGCGGCGACCCTTGGGAATGTGCTTCTTGAACGCCGGTTGGATTTCACGAAACATATGACGCAGCTTCTCTTCGTCTTCACGGCTCATAAAGGGCGCATTTTGACCACTGAGCCTGTTAATAATATGAGGAATATGCTCATAGTATTTGGTTTCACCCATATGTCTCAAGATCTCCCGGAGCTTGGTTCGCTTTAGAGAACCAAAATTGGAAATCCGTTCCTTTTTGAGTTGGAGCAGGATCTGATCATAAATGGCCGCCGGAATCTCCGTGGATTCCTTTGCCTGGAACTGGGCCAGCCATTCATTAAAATGATTGATCTTCTTATACGCATAATACGACAGTTCCCTGGGCGGATCCTTATACGACGGCTTATCCGAATCAATCAAAATAAAGTCCTTGTTCCCGCACTTGGAGCACGTCATGGTGGCCTCGTTCATACACATAATCATCTCAGAGCCGCACTCATCACACTGCGTCCAGTCGTCTTCGGTGCCCTCGGCGGCCTTGGCAGATCCGGGGTCCTCAATCTGGAGATACTGGTTCAGCAGATCCGAACGCTGAGGAGCGGCTGTTCGGGGACTTAAAGAGCCTTTAAGTCCTCCGGACTCCCCATCCTGGATTTCGTTGAGAATGGCCAGGATGGACCCCGGTTTGGAGCGATTTCCTTGGCCGCCGACGGAGGAGCCGCTATGGATCTTCTCCTGGACGTCATAGTAATTGAAGAGAATAGAGCCTGTTTTAAGGTAATATTCATTGACGGCATCGCCGCTTTCAATGGAGTTGATTCGCTTTTCCAGTCGCTCCAGTTGCTGTTCCAGGGACCAGATCTCTGTTACGGAAGTGGAGGCTTTTATCTTGGCTTTCAGGGCTTCTATGTGCTCTTTCTGCTGACTGAGGTTGGCCTTTTCGGTCAAGAGGGAATTCATTTTTTGGCCATGGAGGGCATCCAGGGTGGTGCGAGTCTCCGGATGACTGGATTTGGGCCCTTTGGGTTTGCCATCGGCCATTTGGTATCTTTCCCATCAAAGACTGGAGGGTTTAAATGGGTCACCGAGAAAGTAGCTGTTCTGCGTTTTTTTAAAAACGCGGCCGGCCAAAATTATTTTGTCACCAGAGGGTATAACAAATGACAGGAGGCGGTTTGATGCAGCTTGTTGCCTATGGCGCCCAGGATGTTTACCTTACGGGTAACCCTCAGATCACCTTCTTTAAGGTGATTTACCGTCGCTACACGAACTTCGCGATGGAGTCCATTGAGAACCCCTTCAACGGTGCTCCCAACTTCGGCAAGAAGGTTACCTGCACGATCCAGCGTAACGGCGATCTCATCCACCGCATCTACCTCCAGGCGACCCTTCCCCAGGTCGTCATCAACTCCGCGACGGACGGCTCTGGCGGTCAGTTCCGCTGGCTCAACTGGGTTGGCGAGAACCTTATCGCCTACGTGGAGCTTGAGATTGGCGGCCAGCGCATTGACAAGCACTACGGTGACTGGCTCCACATCTGGAACGAGCTCACGCAGGAGGCGGGCAAGCAGGCCGGCTACGCCAAGATGGTTGGCAACGTGCCTGAGCTCACCAACTTGATCTACGCCGGCGGTGCGGGCTGCGACAACTACTGCTATGGTGGTGAGCCCAACACGTCCGAGGTGGTCGGCTCCTGCACGCCCATGTATACCCTGTATGTGCCCCTCCAGTTCTGGTTCTGCCGCAACCCGGGTCTCTCCCTGCCCCTCATCGCGCTCCAGTATCACGAGGTCCGCATCAACCTTGAGTTCAACTCGCTCAACAATCTCTGCTGGGACCAGGCGACGGGCTCGGACCCCCACTCTGTCCGCAACCGTGTTGCGCAGACGGGTCTTGCGGCGGCGTCCCTCTACATTGACTACATCTACCTGGACACGGATGAGCGCCGCAAGTTCGCCCAGGTCAGCCACGAGTATCTCATTGATGTTCTCCAGTTCACGGGCGGCGAGTCCATCACGAGCTCTTCCAACAAGCTCAAGCTGAACTTCAACCACCCCTGCAAGGAGCTCATCTGGGTTGTCCAGCGCGACTCCTTCACGAGCTGCGACGACACCGTGGTCGGCCCCTACAAGGGCCAGCAGCCCTTCAACTACTCCGACTGGTGGGACCGCTCCGTGCTGGAGTCCGGTTACTCCGTTACGCGTGTGGAGGGCATGGCGGGCAAGAACCCCGTCATCACGGCGCTCCTCCAGCTCAACGGCCACGACCGCTTCTCCGTGCGTGAGGGTGCCTACTTCAACCTGGTCCAGCCCTACCAGCACCACACCAACTGCCCCGCGGTCGGCATCAACGTCTACTCGTTTGCCCTCCAGCCCGAGCAGCACCAGCCCAGCGGCACCTGCAACTTGTCCCGTATTGATAACACCACGCTCCTCCTCACGGTGTCTAACAACGCGGTCGGCCTGAACCTGAGCTCCACGGTCCGCGTCTACGCGACCAACTACAACGTTCTTCGTATCATGAGTGGCATTAACTACATCGTGAACATGTATCTTACGATCATGTCCATGTGTTCGGTTGCGATCGCAAACCGCCTGTGCCAAACAGCTAGCTGCCTTGTGTTAAACGCACAGGGACAAACAGTGTGACTAGCTAGTGATGTTGGCGAAAGCCAATGTCGCAAGATGACCTGGTTGCGGGAAACCCCTTACAGCCTTCACTACTACCTGATTGTGGAAACACGAACAGGAATCCAGGGTAATGACCTCGGACATAGTAAAAACGTGAAGGATTGGGCAATCCGCAGGCGAGTCCCTAAAGCCGCTATGATAGGCTATGGGACCGTCTCAGAGACTGCAAAGGCATCGGTATTCAATGAAGGTCTAATCAGCCTGAGAATGCTTAAGGTACAGTCCAGCCTTTCTGGAAACAGAAAGGAACCGCTTGGGGCGGATTAGCGTACTCCAACTAAACACATTTTGTTTGGTTGTTTGTATTATATTTTTCAAAAACACATTCTAATTTGAGCATGGCCACATTCTCAAATTATTAAATTTGACCAACCGCGCATGGTATCTTCTCCGGCATAGACAGACCCTATGTCCACCTGCCAGGCTCTTATTCAGCAGGGCGCAAGAAAAGGCCAGCCTTGTGGTAATAGCGTAACAGACACTACTTATTGTTCTAAGCATTTGCGCCAGGCTATTATAGAAAAGGCAGAACAAGAGAACAAGCGGCTCTGTGATGTATACCGAGGATGCTATACTGTCCTGGAAGACCATCAGTCCAAATGTATTCGGTGTCTCCATCAGGCCCGCATTCGGGATCGGAAACGTGACGATGAGAAACGGCAGGATCCGACGTTGTGCTTAGACTGTGGCATGAAACTTACAGATGAGACGAGGGCGAAGGGAAAGCATGATAAATTATTGAGGCGATGTGTTCCCTGTTATGAGAAACTTCAGAAGTATGAGAGTCAGAGGGAACCCCGAACTCGTATCTATAGGGCAGAGGTCTTTACAAACAAACATGTTCTGTGGAATCATTATGTCAAAGGGGCCCAGAAACGCCAAATTGACTTTGGACTAACAAAGGCACGATTTAATGAACTCATTACAGGCCCCTGTTTCTACTGCGACTATACAAAGGACGGAGAGGTCAATGGACTGGATCGCATAGACAATAACAAGGGGTATACAGAGGAGAATTGCGTGACCTGTTGTGGGCCCTGTAATATGCTCAAGGGATCTCAACATCCCCAGGAGTTTCTGGATAAACTGGTGGCGATCCATGGATTTGCTACACGAAAAGAGCCTATTTCAGCAGATCTTGTCACTACATGGCGCACAACCTATGTGACTACTACAACACCCACCTATACGTCTTATAAAAAGTCCGGGAATACACGAAATATTGAGTTTGCCCTATCTGAGCATGAATTTATGGCTCTTGTCAAACAGTCGTGTTATTTGTGTGGAATCCAATCCGACACAAATCATAATGGCATTGACCGATTTGATAATTCAAAGGGCTATGTGATAAGCAACTGTCGTCCCTGTTGTGGGCACTGTAATCTTCTCAAAAAAGACATTGACTACAATACTATTCTTGAACGAGCAGCAAAAATTGCCAACAAGCACATGGCTCTGACAGATATCATTCGTTCTAAGAACATCCCTATTCGTTCTTCTAAAGTGGAAGCCAGGATAAAAGTAGAGTCGCCTCTTAAACAGGAATCTGTTTCCTTTGAATACAAACCTATTAATGAAGTTATTCAGCCAAAAGAGGATACTCCTGTAGAGATTCAACAATTGTTAAAGATGCCAGAGAAGCCTATTAAGCAATGGAAGTCCAAACAGATCTTTCAAACTATTCAGGAAGGCAAGGAGAATACCTACAAGGTGTTCTGTGAAGCCAATAATAAGGTAGGAAGCACTTGGACAGAAGAATGGGCTTCCTTTGTCCTATCCGTGAAAGGAAAGACCTTTGAGCAGACAGAGGATATTATTCGGGCCTTTGTAGAGGAGTTACGTCGTCTACGACACAATGAGTTATGTGCTAAAAAAGACTTAATAGAACGATCAGATCGTCAACAATGGCCATCACATATGGTAGTGCGCGCCTTCTTAGAGGGTAAATTAGATACATTCAAGACCTTTACAGAGACCTATACTGATGAATCACCTGAAGATCCAAAATGGATGAATCATTGGAATATATTTATAGAATCATTGGAAAATGCTCGCAATAATGAAATAACTCTTAAAGAACTATGTAGTAAATTTATGACAGCTCAAAGAACTAAAAAATATCGTAAATCAAAATCAGCTCCTTGATCAGAATGCTCACGAGGCGCAACAAACACAATAAACAGAAACGCAGTCGTATCGGAACCCTCAAAAAAGGCCTCTTGATCAAATTCGGTTATCAGAATGTCACCCAGCTCTCTCAACAGCAACGCCATGAAGCCCTCAACAAGGCCATCCGAGCCTATGGTGCCCTGTCCGTGTTCCGTAAACTCAATGCGGTCTATGTGTATAATCGCAAGACCAATCCCAGCCATTCCAGAATCTTCAAGACGGATAGGGACTGGGTCCGACTACAATTTTAACTCCTCCAGGTAGGGAATGATTCCAGCCATTCTGGGTCTGTCCATGTTGAATACCTTCCGACCCTATTTGCGATCCCATATCACGATGAACATTGCCTCCTGGGAATTTATCTTTATTAACAGTGTTGTTATCGGGTTTATCAGTTTTATCTATGCCTATATCTATAAACGCGAGAAGATCGCCAATCTCTTTTCGCTCAAGTGGACCCAGTATATCGCCGCAATTCTTATTGGTTCTCTTACGGTTCTCTCTACCGCGGTCTATCTCGCATATGAGGGCAAGGATATTATCAAGACGAGTTTTCTGTGGAAGGGGATTTCTTCGGTCGTGTTTATTGTAGCGGGTCTGTTCTTTTTTGGTGAAAAGATGTTCCCGAATCAGATTGTAGGGGTTCTCGTTATTATCGCGGGATCCTTCTTGGTCGCTATGGATGGCGGAAAAACAGGATCGGATGACTAATATTCTGTGATTCAGTTAGATGGAGTTGTTAGCTCCAATTCTACGAATTATTCTACTCTTAATTATTATTACGTATGGAATCCTCTATATTCTCGTCATTTCGCTTAAACTCACAATGTTTCCAATGGCAGTTGCGCGCATAAGCATCCTATTGGTCTTCTTACTCATCTTCTCCTATCTGTATCTGTATTCCTTTCAGTATTTTGGCATAGTGTTTATTGTTCTGGCACTTCTTCTCCTTGTCATTGTTGCCAGTAAAATCCTGTATTATGTAGAGTATTTTGGTATGAGCCCTGGGACCCTGACGCAACTCCAGTCTACACATGTGCCCACTCAAAACGACTATGAAGATCAAGTAGCGCTTCAAAAAGAACAGGAAAAATCCTCTGTAGAACTCACGGGGTCCCTATAGTGGGGCTGCCATTTGGTGTGTTGCTTAGCAACACACCATCCCCCCATACCCCCTTTGGGGGACATCAAGTTCCGCTTTGCGGAACTTGCCTCCCCCATACCCCCTGTCCTTTTAAGTAAATTTAGAGGCTTTAGAGGACAGGGGGTATGGGGGGATGGTGTGTTGCTAAGCAACACACCAAATGGCAGCCCTCGCGAAGCGAGGGCTGATGTCCCCCACTTAAAATATGGATTATTAGCATTACTAATAATGCTAATAACCTGTAGCTTAGCAGGCGGCCTGGGCAACCAACTCTTCCAGATTGCCAATGTGTATGCCCTGGCGAAGCACCTGGATGTCTCCTTTGGAATCATAGAGGGGCAGTTTGCGGGTGCCGGCACAGGCCAGCATCCCTCCAAATACTATGAGAATCTATTTCGCAAAGTCCCTCGGATCCACGTGGACAGACCTCTTGTGACTTTTAAAGAAACCACTTGGACCTATACTCGTCTTGTGGAACAGGTAAAGGCCTTGCTGAACCCCACATCTCTCCTTCAGTTAGAGGGCTATTTCCAGTCCGACCAGTATTTCTTGGACTCTGCGAAGGAGATCCGCGAACTCTTTACTCCTGAGGAGTCCATTCAGATGTGGCTCAAGACTCATACCACTACCTTTCAGTTGTATCCAGAACTCTTTGAGTCCCATGACGCATGTTTTATAGGGGTTCGGCGGGGAGACTATATCACAAAAGCGGATTTTCACAATCCTTGTGGCATAGACTATTTTCAACAGGCCATGAATCTATTCCCTGCAAAACGCTACTATATTGGATCCGATGATATTGCGTGGTGCCGAGAGAACTTTAAAGGCGATCAGTTTGTGTTTTTTGATATCAGCGATGACCTCACACAGTTCTATCTTGGATGCCTCTTTAAGAACTATATTATTTCCAATTCCACCTTCCATTGGTGGATGTCCTTCCTATCCGTCTATGAGAACCCCGTCATAATAGCACCCGACAAGTGGATCTTTGGGCCTCGGGCTGAGTTATCCCAGTATTCCACAATTTACCGAAAAGGGATGATTGTTATAAATCGCGCTGTTTAAATTATTACTTTATTCCAGTCTGGAAATACAAATATATCACCGTGCCATTTATATATACCATCATTTGAATAATAGATAGTAGAAAAAAACCCAAGGACCCCTATTAAATACGAAAAGGTCCCAGGCGACAATACTATATGTTTACAGGTGGATCCAAATTGAATTGTATCTATCTCATTTTTTAAAACAGGAATTAATTTGTATTTTTCAATAAGTCGTTGACAAATACTATGATCAAGTGAGTCAGATGCAATATACCCCTTCTCAAACTGAATTGAAGAACAGACCTTATCGTAGTATTCAAATGGATGATAGCATTTCTTATTTTGATCCCTTTCCATGTCAAGAAGGTCGCCAAGTCGGACATGAACAAAGAGGTCATTATTTATAGAATATCTCTCTTTCTGTGGATTTTTCTCTATAATAGATAATTGAATGCTTTGAAGATAGGTTCGTAAATATTCTGAAAATTCTGGTGTTTGACAGTAGCAATTTTCATGGATATGTAGATTCAATTGTAATTCACTTTCACATTTAATAATTGACATAAGATTAAAATCAGTTATATCCATGGTATTCTCATATGTATTTTCTCCTATAAATAGGTCAATTCCCAATTGTCTTATGTCTTCATAAAATGAATATGTCATTTTAATATTGTTCTGTTTCGCAATACAATGAGCTGCTATATTTCGTATAACATGATTTCCAAATCTACTACTGCCACTTATATCAACTGTAGAATTAATAGGCATATCTCCTGCCGTTAAGAATCTACTATACATTTAAGCCCCTATCCATTACATAAGAAGGGGTGCGCCCCACTTCTTTGAAAAGTGTTCCAGCCAATACTGATACGTCTTGTAGTCATTGGGAGTTCCCCAGCAGATATAGGCATCTGTTGGGAATACTTTGACTTTGTAGCCCGCCTCAATAAGTGGATTGAGCAGATTGTCCACATAGAATTCGCCGTTCGTTCGGATCTGTTTCTCGTAAATCTCTTTAAGTCCTTTGAGATAGAGTGCGGTGGATCGGAAGAACATAGTGCCGATAATGGCATGTGTCGCACCCGGCAACGGCTTCTTAACACTTACATGCGTAATAGTATTATCGGCGTCTACGGCGAGCCACGCATACATATGAGGATATAATTGCCCTGTAGGCGAGTTAGTAAAAGACCAGACAATGACATCCACGGTGGGATCTGCCTCCAATTTAAGATAGGCGGCTTTATCATAATCCACGCCATTGTCACAGGCACTAATCAAAATAGGAGTGGCAGGATCTATGCCTTGAAGTCCAATTTCGCACGTACAGGCCTGTCCTTCTGTGACTCCATCAATCCCTATCACAGTGGACCCAGAGAACTCCTCTACAAGTGTTTTCTCCAGCGGATACATGTCCATGTGTTCTTTTAAGCAGATGAAGGTCTTGGTTGCGCACTGGGGAATACTTTCAACGGCTCGGACAATCATGGGCTTGCCGTTGATATCCAGAAGGGGTTTTGGCACAGTGAATCCATTCATGAGAAACCGACTTCCGCGGCCGGCCAGGGGCAACACCAGAGTCGCTGAACTCTGACATGCCTCAGACGGCTGATTTGCCCTCTTAAAATGGTCACTCCACATCACATATTCGGCCAGATCTTTGGGCGTTCCCCATTGGAGCATCTTCTGAATTTCAAACACCGATACCCGCTTAGCATCCCGAAGCAGCAGATTATAGACCAGGCTGACATAGTATTCGCCGTTCTTCTGAATCCCCAGATCTATGAGTTCTTGAAAGTAGCGTTTGACATCGGCCCCCCTACGAAAATAGTAGGTGCCATTGGAGGCATATTCCTCCATCCGATTCTCTGTAAAGGGTTCCTTTTCTCGGACCTCCGCCACAGAGCCATCCTCTTGGAGCCGCAAAAAGGCATAGTTGTCTGTGCCAAGCATATGGGGATGAAATCCACGATAGGCCGCAATGGCCCCTGCCACCTGTGTGCTTCTGACCTCTTTCAGAAAGGCGGCGTAGTCCCAGACAGTTCCATAATCACAATAGGACACAATGACCTCCTCGTCATCAACAATCTCATTCGCAATCTGTAGCACAGCATAGACCGGTCCAAGACTATGCGGTTCAATAACATGAACGGTCGCTCCATATCCTTCAAGCACAGATCGCATAGCAGTGGTTTCTATGTGTTCCCTGTTACAGATACAGTGGATATCGGTCTCTCCGGGAAAGAGATCTATGACATGTTTAATCATAGGCTGTCCATCCACCTCAAGAAGGGGCTTGGGATCCGTATAACCAGCCGCAACAAACCGTTTTCCAAATCCCGACATGGGCAAAATGATCTTCATTCTTCAAGACTGTCTAAATATCGGTTTAGACTGTCAATATCGCACTCAAAGGGACTATTGAGACCCTTGTCCAATGGTTCCATATTTCCAACAGGAATCCAGGCCTCCGTAAAGATCTGATTGTGCGCAAATCCGGCAACATCATTATTGGATATATTCACTTTGTAGCCCTTTTCGTCATCCCATTCTAATAGTTCACCAATACGATCCTTGTAGGACTCAGTTATCATACGGACACGCGTATACAGAGAATAGGGGCCATTATAAGGCGCATGCTGTGTAATGGGCAAATAGGTGATCTGAGTATGATTCATGGACCACTTAAAGCGCTCATTGATCCGCAAAAAATCGGGGGTCTCCATACATCCGACCCGTGTCCCAGATCCACTAAATAACAGATTTGCCAGGCCACCCCCAATAAATCCAATGATATGCGTGGCCTTCGTAAAGAGTTCAATTTTTTCATCAGTAGAGAGAAGTTCACAAAAGATCTCCTTGTAACCGCGATGTGTGACGGCCGATACGACAGCATCCTCATTGATACAGCGTCTCCTAAGTGTATAATTCGTCCCTATATTGGTCATGTCATTGTGAACATGGGTGCGGCGGCTAATATAGAATTTAGTGGGGGTTCGGAGCCGATTCCATAGGCACAGGGCCTCGGGCGAATAGATGGCAGTAGAGAGGGAACTCCCTGTCACATCCTTTCCGTGTGTAAGGGATGATGGGACATATAGTTGTTTATAAGAACCCAGATGTGTGGCGCGGATACACTGCGACTCAGAGACTCCTAGGCGTTCAAGAAATTCAAGTTGAAAGGGGAGCCATGTATGCGATTCTGGAATGAGAAGTTTACAGGAGGGAACTTGCGTAAGAAGTTCAAAATAGTGTGATAAATAGGGGAGAGTATCGTATAGGAAATGATAGTAATTATCTAAATTAAAAATGAAAAAAAAGACAGGTTCGTGGTAAAAGGTCGTGGCAGTTGGAACGCCCGATAGATCTGAATCAGAAATTATAGAGGGCATAGACATAATCTGTTCATCATAAGGACTCTGTCCATTTACGCGACAGACAGGGTACCGTGGAGTCTCCACAATACCATATGAAATATCATGAAGATATTTTATACGCATACCGTCTAAAGTCATAGTGTCGTATGACTTTATACCGCATGTTATATATCTCCCATCGCATAAATTATTTGGACTCGGACATCGCAAACACCCTCTTTTCAGTTGCCGATGGAATTGAGTTTGATATACGGGATTCTAATGGAGATCTTATTGTTCAACACGATGCCTGTCAAACGGGTCAGCTTTTTTCCGAGTTTCTCATGTTCTGCCCACCGACCAAGTTCTATATAGTCAATGTAAAGGCGGAGGGGATTGAGGAACTCGCTATCCAACACCTTTCAGAACGCGGAATCCAGAACTTTTTCCTACTGGATTGCGGAATGCCCTCCCTTGTTCGGCTTGGACGCACAGGCGAGAAACGACTTGCCGTTCGCTTCTCAGAATATGAATCCTTTGAAACAGTGGCCGCTGTGGCCCCCTTTGTCTCCTGGATCTGGGTAGATGTCTTTACACGGCTCCCCTTGACAAAACACATCTCAGAACAGGCCAAAGAACTTGGTCTTCGTCTGTGTCTTGTTTCCCCTGAACTCCAGAGGCAGCCCGAGAAACGCGAAGAGTATTTGGCCTATTGTGCACAGAATGGAATAGAACTGGATGCGATCTGCACAAAACAACACTACATCCCTTTCCGTGCCTTCTCCTTGTCCCAGTGAACCAGCTCATCATATTCACCCTCCGTTAACATTATAGATCGCAAAGGAATCGTGTAATAAGCCATGAGTATCTCATAGATGGACTGACAGGCCTCCATGGAATTCCCAACGGTATAGATGGTGTTTGTTGTGCTGATCACAGAGGGAATTGTATTGTATGCTTTCATGTAGTCCTGTAACGCCCCTTGAACCCCTTTGTGTGGATTCTCAATCACAACAGACCCTTTTTGTAAAAACACAGCAATGTCAGGGCTAAAGGGAAAGAATATACGCTCTTGACTTCGCGAATTGACCTGTAGGTGCGGCCGAACAAGCTTAGATTGACCCGATAGATCCTTTATACTCCTATAGAGTTGGACTGTCAGGGGTATATTTGTGAACAGCTGTTGTTTATCAAAGAGATCCGTTTGAATCTGTGTCATATAGGCCAGAATGGCATCGGTTGTTTCCGCCATCAAAATGAGCCCATGATTCTTGAGAAAATATAGGGGAACCGATGGATCATAGACCGTTTGAAGCGCCTGTGTCAAAGGGATTCCCGGCTTATAATACCCAATAAAACGATTAGGAATTCCAGAATAGGGCTCAGGAGTCTCAGAACACAGATATCCCATGAGAGGCGCAGGATGTAAATGGACAATTATGCGCGACGGAAAGGTGTGAAGGAAGGCCTCAATGCTGGGTTTTCCGGACCCTTCCAGAACAGTAGACGCAATATCCTCTCGTCCCTCCTTGAGCGCTGCCTGGATCTGTGCTATATCACAACAGACCCATCCCTTTTCGTCCGTTGTATCCGCTATCAGGGCTCCTGAGCGTTTCACGAGTAGGCGATTTCCCTCCTTGAGAGAACAGTTGCCACCGGGTCCCTGGACCCAATCGGGCCAGGAGCCAAGAAGGCGACATAGATCCACGTATTCAGATAGCATTAGAGTAATTTATGGAACACAGTTTAGGTTCGCCATATAATAGACAGAATAATCAATTGAATAAGGCCATCATATCCGTCGCGTAAAGTGGTCACAGTGTATCCGTGTGAACGAATCGCATCTGTCACTTCGCTGCTTGTTCCCTGTTTTAATTCATAAACAGTCATATTCCCTTTTAGTGTTATACTCTGTAAAAAGGGTCTAAGTCTATCTGTAAGTGTATATTCTTGAACAAGTGGAGTGCGAATACTGACTTCAAGAGTAGTGTCAACAAAGATCCCCGGGACAACGGGTTTATAGCGAAAAATAATATCCGCATAGGCCTTTTGGGGCAGAATATAGGTCTGATAGTCAGGCGTTCTGGCATCCATAGACGCCAGAACCTGGTCCCGTGACTTACCACGGTGTTCCACGTCCCGTGTGACCTTCCAGAATCTCTTTAAGTCCTCGTCGGTGTCTATATAGATTTTGAGGTCCATGATGGATCGGAGGTTCTCCTTGTAGAGTGTGTGGAGTCCGCAGAGAATCATATAGGGTTTGGACTCAATGGACTCGGGAGCTGTAAATTTCCCTGTTGTATGATCGTAGTCTACTGCCACCACGGTTTGTCCCAGAGAGAGCTTGTAGGCATCGTCGGCCATTTTCTCCAGATGGTTGGCTTCGGGACTCAGATGAGTATGGACCTGATAGTTCTCAGAACCCCGTTCCCATTTATGATACCTATCCGTCTCAAAGAGGAGTGTATTGTCAAAGGGGAGAATCTCCTGTAGAAGCGTGGAGACTGTGCTTTTACCGGACCCTGAATCGCCGCAAATGGAGATGGAGAAACAGTCGGACAGAATTAGGCGATAGGGTAGATCAATCCGAATGATTAGGATGTTAGATAGAGTAAGATGCTGATACAGAATATGTTCTGATAAGAGAACAGGCGTGATAGCCCCTATAGATAGAATAGAGTCATAGACCTTACTGTATTGATTCATAACATCGTAGGAGCCGATCGCAAATTGATCATTGATACACTGTTCTATAGGGATTGTGATTGGTAGAAGGGAGGGTTCACAGATGTTAAATCCTGCCGGTATAAGGACTGTATTTGCTTCACGGAACTGTTCTATAAGAGAACAGAACCTATCCAACGGGCATTCTATAAGTAGATCCGGACGACAGCGAACATAGGTAGTATAGGTGGCGGGGACAAGAGAGAATAGCTTTTTGAAACGGGCCCATTGCTGAATGACATTATGTTCTCTGCTGCTTCTCTGCGTTGGAGTAGATATCTCTTCCGAATCAATAAATATCTGCTTTACGTGGGAATTAGCTATATATGTGTCAATAGAGGTCCGTTTATTAAAAAAACGATCTACTTTATCGGATGCTGGAAATGAAATATAGATATGATAGTGTTCTGGAAGTTGTTCCAGTTGTTTCCAGAGCATCTTTTCAAAGGACCGGCAGACTCCTGATATTAAGAGCGCAACGGGCTGACTCATTACCATAGTGTGTATTATTTATACACAAGTTATACACAATCTCTGCCACTAAGAATCTAATTGTAAGCTTAAATATATACTAATCTGTAGTCTAAATGAACTACTATGAAGTAGAGGATAGAGGATATGTCTATATATTTCATTGGTTTATTTATATGTTGGGAGGATTACGTCATATAGATACGACAGACAGACCTGTCTATATATCCATTCCTAGTCTCCATACTACTCCAACCTATTTACAGAGAATAGAGAATACCTCAGTAGATTATATAAAAATACATGGATATCATCTTGAATCACTTGAAATAATTCAAGATCAATTTAAATATATACAGCCTACCTCGGAAATCTGTATTAAAAAGATATCAGGCGAACGATTATTAGCCGCAGATAGAGTAGCAGATGAAACCTATATATTTTTAAGAGATCTATTTCTATCAAGACTTCCCAGTCCAGAGTTTAATACATCACGTTATATATACATTACACGTAAAAATGCACATATTCGTAATTCAATTAATAACGGAAGAGCAACTCGTCAAATACTCAATGAAGAAGAGATTCTACCTGGTCTTCAAGCACTAGGATTTGAAATACTACAATTTGAAGATATTCCTCTTAAGAAAAAGATAGAATACTTTCAAACATCAAAATTAATTGTATCACCTAATAGTGGGGGGCTTACATGTTCCCTGTTCGCAGATAAAAGATCTACAATTATTGAAATTTTACCGGCAGATGGAACTAATATGGATCATTATAAGAATATTTGCTCGGTATTGAATATACCATTTCAACGATTTACAGATGTAACTGTTGTAGATGGCCCCCCTACAGTAGGAAATACAGGATGGAATATGATAATCAATAAGGAATCGTTTTTACAATGGATTAAAAGTCTTCTTTAGACTCATGCTGTATTCGGTTTAAAGATTATATAGTAATTAATATGTAGAAACTATATGTCCAGGTATTTTTTAGTGGGTAATTCACATCTTTCTCAGTTTAAATCTATTAACCAGGAATCATCCTATCCCATTACAGTGCTACATGGCATGGGTGCCTCTATTCGTGGGCTTCTAAATCCCAACTCAACAACAGGTCTTAATCAGCAAGTAAAACATGCTGATACTGATATATCAACATGTTTTATATTCCATTTAGGGCAAGTAGACATAGAATTTGGTTATTATTATAAATCAGCACTAGCAAATACAAAATTAGATATTCATACTTTTATTGCCGATACAATTAATATCTATACACAATATTTGAAAACAATACAGGGTAGAGTTATTATTATTGGTGTAAATCCAACCGCAATTACAGATATGTCCCATACATTTTATGTTAATTTTAAAGACACTGTATGTCATCAGAATAACAGACTTCAGCAAGTTGGAGAGCTTGAAATAGATAGATCCTATCCATCATTGGCGCATATCTATAATGATTCAATAAATACTCGGAATCAATCATTGCTATTAATGAATAATGCATTACATGGCATGTGTGTCACAAATGGATGGAAATTTATTGATATGATGCCAATTGTATCACACGATGGGCTATTAGCATCACAATTTCAACCAACAAGATTAGATCATCATCTTGTTCCTTCAGTAGAATTAAGTAGATATCTCATTAAGAATCTCTAATACCATTAAGAATCTAATTGGAATTTTAACACTAACCCTAATATAAAATTAAGCCCCCACCCATTATGGGTAGGGGGCTTAATTTTATATTAGGAGTTACTATATATTTGGATATCTGTTAAATGAAAGAAAACTTCCATCTAATACAGCGCGTTTTGTAATAGCAGGGTATGCTTGTTTTAGGGTGCTAAAATTATGCTCTTGATCCATATAGTATTTATCCTCATAAATACTACCTCTCACACATAAATGAAGAAATTGAAATTGCCTTGGAAAGGGGCGTCCTATTACATAATAGGCCCTTTCAGAACTCAGAAAGGCATACATTCGTAGGTTATCTCTACAAAAATTTTGAATTGCAGAGTATTCAATATCCCTATACGTTGCATGGGGCGCAGATAGAAGAGCACGTTTGAATGATTCTGTTTTCCATATAGAAGGGCCTACATCATAGGGTGTTATAAAGGTTGGGCATTGGTAATGATTTACTTGGGCAAGTTGTGGAAATGTAGTATTGGTTGTAGAATTAACAATACCAAACATACAACGATCAATTGATAGGGTGTGTATATGACTCATAAGAAGTAGAAAGGCATCTCCATCAAAATTCATAATAAGGTCATTATCATGAATAAATACAACATAGGGGGTTGTTATTTGATCAAGAAGTGATATAACTTTTTGAGAATAGGAGAGATCTGGATTATAAGACAGAATACCGCTAAATCCTTCTAGTCCTGATATAGGTATTTTATCAACTGCTATATATGTATTATAATCACTTGGAATCTTATTTAAATTATCTGTAATAATAGGCCACAAGTCATTGTATTCGCTATGACTATAAAATAGAAATGATACGTCTGACATAACTACTATATAGTAGTTGATATGAATTTAAGTTACTATTTTGACTGCCCGTCTAATTAAATTCTTAACGGTAATATTTATTAAGGAGCGCTGTTGATATATTGACATGAATCACTATCCGTAATTTTTAATGAATAAGATTGATTTGATATCTTTTTGCGCATATCATTTGCTATATTGTCAAACATCCGTCTATTTTTATCTAATGAATATGGAATGCTATGATATGCTACTACAATACTATTTTCGTAAATATTATCTGTTAATGAACATTCTCCTGCAATATAATATGTTCCGTTATATTCTAAATTTTTTCCTAAAACATACTTATATGTATTACAATAAACACTCATACTTTGCCGATTTCCCCATGCGATAATATCACATACTATAGGTTTTTTATAAATACCACAACTTGTAAAATTACACATAGGAATTGCACTATATAACGTATTATCATTTGGTAAAAATAGATTATCGGGGATTTTATCAATTATAATATCCGACCGAAACTTCATGTAACAATCGTATTCAAACTTATTCGTATCGGCATATTCACAGGCTTGCATAAAACTTAAATTATCATTATAATACATAGATAAACAATTACTCGGTAAATACTTATCATCTATTTTTTGTAAATTCGCTTGTCCTCCATGTGTTGATATTGATTTAGTTGAATTAAATAGTGTTTTAATGTCTTCAGGAATTATATATTTTTTAATTATACAACCTTTTAGCCAAGATTTTAATAGAAATTTCATATTGTTATAATATTCACATGTATCAAATTCATCATTAATTGCCATAAATACATCAATTTCATGGATACTGCTTTTAAGTATAGGTAATAAACACACGTCATATCTCGTTGCTCGCCCGGAGATCAACATAGCTATTTTCATTCTACTGTTAAGAATCTAATACCGTTAAGAATATAATTAAGCCTCCACCCATAATGGGTGGAGGCTTAATTTTATAGTAGGGTTAGTGTTAAGATTCCAATTAGACCCCTCCGAAGGAGGGGGCGTAATTAGATTCTTAACTATACCAGTATCTGCCGCTGAGCCGATGGGACCAGTAATTTCCGTTGGCCTTAATCTGCGCCTGTTCTTCCGACGAATAGGTGCTCAGCAATAGTCTGCTAAAATCATAGACCTCATTCTTCATAGATTCGTAGGCCTTTTCCAAATAAGCCGGTGTAATCTCACTATAGTCCTTTGTGTATAGAACAGGACAGCCCTTGTATTTCCCTTGGATCCCTTCATGTTCCTCAATAATAGGAATACAGCCTGCCATGAGCGCCTCATAGTGCCGATGACAGTCAATCCCATTCCCTTCAGGACTAATAACGAATTTATAGTAAGGGAGCACATTAAAATAGGCAGCACTGTGAAAATATGTATTGTGAATTCCGTTCGTAGAAAGGCTATTCGTAATGGTTCTCCGATTAATGGGCTGAGATCCACGACGACGCTGATCTGTGCCCGCATTGATCGCGCACAATACAAGTTCACTGTGAGGCCCTACTTGAAGATCTTTCAGAGGGGTCGGATTCTGAATAATAGACCAGCCCAGGCCAATGGAAAAAGGAACCCATTCGTCATTCATCCGATCAAATTCGGAGCAGTTATAGAAGAGTTCGGATCGGGGTTTTTCTACGGTTTGCCATGCGGTAAGTGACATAGAATTCATTCTATCTTATCTACCATTTATTAGACTCACACTTTAGATCCTTACGCAAAGGAATTATACATGCCTGTTATTTTCGTATTATACAGATGTATATCGTGCGCCGTCGTTAGATACAGACTTCCCGGATGAACCACATGGTAATATTCAAATCCTGGAGGAAATACATAGGTAGCACCCTTGTCCAGAAGAAGCCATGTTCGGAGCTTGGCCTCCCAGGCCCTCACTACAGTATACAACTCCGAATAGGCGGGATTTGTGGATTCCAAATAGAACTTGCGATTAATAATATAGTTTCCAGTATTGATTATACATTCCAGAAATCCATTTTGCTCCCTATCAAGGGTCTTTGTAAGCAATGGATACGTCGTCTTTGTCAGCTCCTTTCCAATAAAGTGTCTATAATCAAAGCCACTATGCGATGCCATTGGGATTGTGCGACTGGGAGCATAGACCGTCGTTGGCTGAAGAGGATTGGCCTGGCAATAGGCATGCCATGCCTCAAAATAACTTACGGGGGCGAAATTATCGGAATCAATGAGTGCCACCCATTCATTAGACGCACAGCGAACCGCCTGCTCCTTGTTCAGGAAGGCCCCAAGACGCGTTTTATTTACAAAGACTTTGATCTTAGGATCCGTAAAATCTCGCGCAATCTCTGCCGCATCTTCACCCGTCTCATCAGAAATGACAATCTCATCAATATGGGGATTTGCCAGATACTGCGGCAAATTGGTCTTCAAGAAGGAATACCGGTTCATAGTGGGAATACACAGAGACAGCTTGGGATTTGTCCTCGCTTCCGCCACTCGGATATAGAGGGCATCACCCCAGCCATGACTGGTAATATCCGTTATAACGCGCTTAAATCCCACAAGAAAGGCATCCAGCTCCTCCAGCTTCGCACAGCCCTTGTAGACCTCCTCGGTATTGACCTCCAGATACAGTGCCTTTGCATACCTAAGAGCATCAACGCCCCCCTTCAGGGCCAGCAGCTCAGCCCCCTGAATATCAAAATTCCACAAATCATAGCGGCTCGGATCCAGGGACTGTCGCTTAAAAAAAGTATCCAGAGTGATTGTCTTTTCTTCTGACTGGCTGACAAAATGGACCCAGGGATGATGCTTCGCATGCGTGCCAAAGTCCAGAATACTGGAGCTCTGGACATTGTTCGTGACCTTAAACGTCACCGTGGCATCATCCTTGTCCGTCACAACCGCCTGAAAGACATTCGGAATCCCCTTGTCCTTGGCCTGCTGAACCTTGGCCTGAATAGCATCAATCCATACCATGTTGTCCTTGGCAATTCCCAGTCGCTGATAAAAAGGGAGTTCCTCGCACTCATGCGCCCCTACATGAAGAACACCCTTGGGAACAATCCCGGCCCTCGCAAGCACATCAATGACAACTTCCTGCCTGATCAACATGTCTACTTAGAGTAGAATCGCTGGTTTAAGTTGTGGCAATAAAGGCAATCAGAACAGTCCTAAGAACTTCCACCTCTTAAATTCAGGTGGAGGATCCCCAGGATTCTCAGGAACCGTATAGGTCAACGCCTCCCCGTCCACCAGGCCTGTGAAGAAGTCCAGGCCGAGAGAAAACTCCTGGAGACTAAAGTGGATCTTGTTATACTTGTCCAACTTCCCAGAACCCATTTTCTTTAAGTGCTCTACGAGAACGGGGACCCACGGGGCCTGTGGTGCGAGCTCCTGGACCTTGGCAATGATAGAGTCCCGTGTGCCCCTGTAGGAGACCTTGATGGGATCCTTGAAGAGACTCAGGCTATTCTGTTCGTCTTTTATGGGAGTTCGGAGCATTGTGGTGGTTTGGTGTAGACATATCCTATCAAATTTAGTGTTAAATTTGATAGGGTAATAGGGTCTATGTAGTAGCAGAATGAAGTTTGAAGAGTGGATCGTAGGTCTATGTTATGATGTAATCACTCATTCAGGCCCCTATCCGATGGGCCGTCTACTTCAGAAATTCCAAGTGGAGGGGCAGGTCTACTTGGACTTTCGGAAGGATGAACTCGGTGAAGAATATATGTATATTGTGGATGCCACGGAGACCTATGCTATTCATAGAGAACCAGGAGAGGTTCAGGATACAACGAATAGGGAACCGCCGTTGAGGTTGGACGGTCAAGCCTGAGGAGTTCTTGAAGGGCTTCCAGCCGCCTCTCTAAGGGCTCCAAGTGCTTGTATTCCTTTTTCTGGCTCAGGCGTTTCCACCGCCATTCAAAACTAAGGGCCGCATGGTTGTCGGGGAAGCCCTGGACGAAACAGTGGCGCCGCCAGTCCCCTGGTGTCCTACTTGTGGCTTTTGCTCCGCCTTTGAGTATGCCGTTGTGCTGTCGTAGACGACGGTCTCGGTCTACGGTGGCTCCGATGTAGGTGGCTCCTACGGAGTTTACGAGACAATAGACGACCCATCTTGTTTCGCTTTGTATGCTTTGTATGCTTTGTATGCTTTGTATGTCTTGTTCCATTCCTCTTAGAACATCGGGATTTTTTAGATTCTTACATGTATAATTTATATATATTTATTATGTGTCTATAGTAGTTATGCCTCGTAAAGTAACAGCGGCGGCAGCAGGAGCAGCAGGAGCAGGAGCAGGAGCAGCAGCCGCAGATATTGATTTAGAGACTTTATGGAACTTACCTGCTGCCAGTATTTTTAGATCATTATCAGGTAATCAAATAAAAAATTTACAAGAAAGCGAGGACACAATTCATGATTTTAGTATATTTCCTCCGATAATGAGTATTGTTGATCCTAAAATAGTGCATATATTATGTAATTATAAGGGATTCACTAATGATGCGTTAGCAAGGTTAGACTTTTCACACTTTTTACAGGCTATTTTGTTTCAAGGATCTGTACCAAATATGCAGGGAGAGCCATGCCTTTTGGGGATGACAGCTTTAGAATTTGGTTATAAGCCTACAGTACCGAACAGTGAAGGGAAAATGATAAAATTAGCTACATTTACTCCTTCTAAAGCTGAATTATTTGCATACAATATCTATAGTGACATAGCCGTAATAGAAAATCATTTAAAGTCTATGCCATACATCGGATTAAATGTTGATTTACATATGTTAGAAAATTTTAGAGGAAAAAATACAGATTTGTCTTATTTTAAATCAGGAGATATTAATGATGTAATGATATTTAATGAGGCAAATAGCCCAACAGCATTTACCAATCCTCCATATAATATACCATTTAAAGCATTAAAGCCATTTATAGGATCTAACTTAGAAAGATTAGGGGCAGCTGCTATGGTAGCATTTAAAGGTAGATGGATGGCTCAGACCACTGCTATAAAGAAACGATTATCTAATATGTTATTACAGTGGTTTTTTAATGAACCATTTGATGATTCACATCCCTATGCTGAACCAGTATTAATATATACAGATGCCGGGCAGTTTTTAGGCAATGCCCTATTTGCTGATAATCCAAATACTGTAAATGCTATATCCCAGGCTACGATTATAGATTCAGCAACTGCCGGTTTAGCCCCTACTGATCAAATTAAATTTGTTAGTAATAAATTTAATCCAGATGGCACTGAGTCTAATGATTTGTATTTAGATATGAATCTATTTAGTCATAACCTATCAAATGGAACTTATCGCATTCTCTATAGAAATAATGGAATGACTCAGGCTACACCATATAAAATATCTATTGTAGTCCAGATATTAGTACACCATAAATGGATAGATGTTGCAACTGTCCCTTTTTCACCAGATACAAGTCCTATAGTATATAAATCAGGACCATCTATAGATATATTAGGTAATTCATATGCATTGGCTACATCTAATAAAACTGCGATTGATATACGTAAAGAAACGCTATTAGCAAATGAAACTTTTCAACGTAATTATATAAGAATTTTTACAGAACAACCAGATATGGTACCACCAGCTCCTTTAGTAGCCACTGATCAAAATATGTATTCTAAAATATATATAACAGTATTGCTAACATATCTCAGTTTATACAGTGGAGTCTGGGTTGAGAATGGTGTAGAAGCTGATGTAATTGCAGCCCAAACAGTTATATTTACATACCAAGATGTTCAAAATAACCCACAAAAAATTAAATTTTGTTTAGATATGATTAAAAATGGTACATTTCCTTATATGGCTAAATTTCAGAAATCTTCAAGAGGGCGTAGCGGTGGAGGTAAAATGGTAGGAGGTGCAGGAGAGACAACAATACAGCTACTAAATACTGCTTATGGCCCAGATACCCATGAAATTATATTTGATAAATTTTTAAAAGAGACACTATTTAATTATGGATTATCAAAATCTATTAATTTTGTTAGTCAATTAAGCCAATCATTAAATGGGCTTCAAATTCTATTTACATGTCCTGAAATTTTACTTGATATAAAGCGTTTGGGCGATGCCGGGCAGTTAATTGTAGCCTATATACGCCATCTTCGTGGCGAAAAAGTTATATTTATTACAATTGATGCTAATTTAATTACACTGGCCCTGCAACTTGGAATGAATGTTATACGTCAATGGCCAACTGAAGGAAAAGCAAATTTGTATCGTGGAAGAAGGCCAGGAAGGGTCGGACCATTATGGACATGGGGACGATCGCCGCCTTCACTAATTGCTGACCATGCTTATATTGAATTAGAACCTAATAATGCAATTGATATAGCAACTGGTGCGGATGCTACGTCAAAAATATCAATTAACGGACCTACCGAGGAATATAATAAATTATTAGACTCAGGTGGTTTACGCACTATAGAAACAAAAGTTATACCAGCAGAATCAACCGCAAGAGTAGCCATATCTGATGAAACAGATATACGAGTAGCTCCTACAAATATAGGATATGGTGGTGGATTATCCACATTTAATAAAGATAATGATATAGATGATAGTGATTTTAATATTACACGGGACTTATGTAAATTTGTTAAACCATATGTAGAAACAAATATTATATATAGCGATGATGTTTTATTGCGCATGGCATTTCGTTATTTTAAACGTGTATTAAATCAATTATTTGTAAAACAAAATAATGGGATTTCTCGTGTTGATTTAAGTCAATTATACACTGCCAGAGATAATTTAATAAAAATACCTAATTTTATATATTATTGGACTGGATTAACACGTACACTGCATGTTCGTGGTAGTGATATTGAAGCTGTTAGAGATTTTTTTAGTGTAAATAATATTTGGAACAGTCCTTATAATCCAATCCAACTGACTCATTTTGTTAAATCACTTCAGATTATTAATGAGTTTGAAAGTATAATTACTGATGAACAGACATTTTCAGATATTATTGCGAATCCTCCCCCTGATATTGGCGACAGATTTTGTGATTTACGAGAACGATTTATGAATGGTGTATCTTATAATAATATAGAGTTTTTTGTAAAAAATTTTATTACTGCTGCACAAAGGGCTGCCGCCGCTGTGGCAGCCGCCGCAGCCGCCGCTGTGGCAGCCGCCGCAGCCGCCGCTGTGGCAGCCGCCGCAGCCGCCGCTGTGGCAGCCGCCGCTACCGCAGCCGAGAACGCTATATTCCTTTTGAATGGATTATATAATGCCAAAGAGGCGTTAATAACTCAAGTAGGTGATAGTTTCGGGCAATTTTGGACTAATGTTATAATGCAGTTTATAGACGATGATAGTATCCCTCAGGCAAATTTTCAGTGGTCAAATTATTTATGGAATGCGCCATATTCTGCTACTACAACAGATTTAGGTATATCGGCTACTATTATATCTGGTTTAGAGAAAGAATTAGGATCAAAAAATCCACTATATAATAATATTTCACAAGGAGGATATGATTTTTTTTCAAATACATTACAATTAAAACTTAATATTAAAACAATACCCAATGAAGATATATACTTAACAGTCTCAGACGCAGATGCTGATTTAGTAGGTAATATAGAAGCATTTCTAACAAAGTATAATTTTACTACATATGACAATGATCATAATTGTCTAACAGATACATGCAATTATATAAGTTCATTATATATTAAAACTATATATAAACAATACTCAGATGCATTAATGAGTATAGAGGGTCAAAAACATGAACAAATTGCTAAATTTCAGGAACAACTAAAATATTCTGAGGAGCTTTTTACTTACCCCACAAATTCAGCTTTAGAAATACAAATTGTTAATTTTGTGTTAGCAATTATAGCAAATGATGAAACTATTAAAGGAGTTGGCATTGAGCGATCTCCACTCATCACGCAGAACTACAAAACTGCCCTTATAACTAGACGTATAAACTATGGACTTATATTGTATGCGGCACAAAGAGTACCTGGATTCAGTTTACGTTCCTTTTTAAGATCCTATAATTTTATGGCGACAAATCAGATACTTACTGAGATATATGATACTGTTATTAGTATTAGTAGAACAGGGAATAATCCTGCAAGAGCGCCACTTGAAAGTAGAGCAAATGAATTGTTAGCGGCATTTGGCTCTTCTGTTAACCGTCCACCTGTAGAAGGGCAGGTAATTCCATTAACGGGAGATCCTGGAAGTGGTGAATATTATTTTAATCTCATAACAAAATTATCAAAACAGCATATACGTGATCTTGGAAGGAGGCGAACTGCTGTATATAAAAAAGCTGATGACACATTTAAAGAGCTTAAGAATAATCTAAATACATTAGGATTGCAAATAACTACTGCTATATTTTCTACTGGAAAATATATACAACGTAAATTTAGTGTATCACTTAATATATTAGAAGATCATAACAAGTTTTTGGAAACATTAGAAAACGCAGTATTACAGGCAGAACGATTGATAATAACATTAGCTACTTGGAATTTTAAGTATTATTGGTCTGTGTTTTTAACATTTGCTATAATACAAGCTAGATTAACGGAAGAAATGCTACAAGGTCTTGATCCACTGTCTTATTTATTTCATATAGGTGATCCTTTAAGTAAAAGTCCAATAAGAAGCAGAGATCTTTCCAGATTAATTTTAATGTATTTTCCGCGCGTTGATGCCGCATTACTTGCCACTTATACTGGAGGAAAACGCCGCATTAAAAACAAAACAGTTTTCAAGAAAAAATCCAATAAATCCAAACGCCAATCCAAGCGGCGCGTCAAGAAATTCAAAACGCATCGCAAGAAAAAAATTGAATCAGTGCACACGAAGAGGCGGAGCAAGAAATGATAGGAGATTGTATTATAAATCTATTTGTGCCTTCCAAAAGAGGCATAAATAGATTTATCCGAGATAAAATTTGAACAAATCCCAAAACAAAATCCAACTAACAACATGACAACCTACCTCGTCCAACCCGATCTCTCCGTCCCTCCTACCGATCTTCCCTCCTCTCCTCTACCCTATCCCCTGGATCCCTTCCAACAGTATGCCTTGAAAGCCATCTATCAGAACCACAATGTTCTTACCTGTGCCAAGACAGGCTCAGGGAAGACCGCCGTCGGAGAGATCGCCATCTATAAAGCTCTGAGCGAAGGGAAACGGGTCTTTGCCACATATCCCATCAAATCCCTGTCCAATCAGAAGTTCTCTGATCTCAAAGAACAGTTCCCAGAACACACTGTCGGCATTATGACAGGCGACATCAAGTTCCAACCCGATGCCCAAATCCTCGTCATGACCACTGAAATCCTTCGGAACCTTCTTTACAAACAAGGAAGTAAAACGGCCTCTCTGGGCCTCACGGCATCCCTAAGCCTTGACAACCTGGGCCTCGTCATCTTTGATGAATGCCATTTCATCAATGATCCTGATCGCGGCAAGGTCTGGGAAGAGACGCTCATTCTCATCCCTCCCACCGTTCAACTGGTCCTTCTCTCGGCCACCCTGGAGAACCCTGCTCCCTTTGCCAATTGGCTCGGGGCTCTCAAGAAGGTCCCCGTCCACCTCATCCAGACCCAGTATCGTGTGGTGCCCCTCGTTCACATTGTCCTGGACAATCTGAACGATGAGCCTCTTGTCATTCTCACGCCCACCGTGGAAGAGTTCCAAATCAAGACCTATAAGGGTTATCTGGATCAGGTCAAGGCCATTGAGGACAGCCACAAGGCCTTCAAGGAGAAAGTCCATGCCAAAGTGGCGGCGGGGGAAAAGGGCGCAGTAGACGGAAAGGCGAGACCGAAAACCTTTGTCCATAAGCTCAATCACACCCTGGATCTTCTCCGAATCCGGCATCAACTCCCCGCACTCCTCTTCGTGTTCAGCCGCAAAGGCTGTGAGACCTATGCCTCTCGTGTAGAACGAGACTTTCTGACGGGTGCCGAGTCCTCCGAGGTTCTCAAGATCCTGGATCACCACCTTCACGCCTACGAAGCCCTCCGAACTCTGCCGCAGTTCCACCAGCTCCGGGCCCTGCTCATCAAGGGCATTGCCTTTCACCATTCCGGTCTGCTCCCCATGCTCAAGGAGATTGTGGAAATCCTCTTTGTCAAGGGGCTCATCAAGATCCTCTTTGCCACAGAGACGTTTGCCGTCGGCCTGAATATGCCCACGAAGACGGTTATCTTCACGAGCCTGAAGAAATACGATGAACGGGGACTCCGGCTCCTGAGGACCGACGAATACACGCAGATGGCAGGCAGGGCGGGTCGGCGCGGGAAGGACACAGAGGGCCTCGTTCTCTATCTGGATGACCGAGAGCCCGTCTCAGTCAATGAGCTCCACCAGATCATGAAGGGATCCTGTCGGCCCGTCATGAGCCGCATGGACTTTGGCTATGATTTCCTCCTCAAGACCCTCAATGCCGGCAATACGGACTGGCTGACCCTCATGGAGCAGAGCTACTGGTTCCAGCAGCGCCAGCAACAAATCCTACTGACGAAAAGGTGTATTGGGGATGCCGCCGACAAGGTCTCTACGCTCCAGGCGACCCTGTCCCAGGCTCATATAGCTCTGTGCCAAGAAAAGCAGGCCCAGGAGGCCGCCATTAAGGCTGCCGGCGGCAACCGCTACAAGAAGCTCCAGCAAGACTTCATGAAGTGGTCGGCGACCCATCCGATCTCCCCATCCACCCTCGCAAACTATGAGTCCCTCCTCAAGGCCCAAAAGGCCCTCAAGGATGAACTGGCCTACGAGGCCGACCTCCGAAACCACGGCTCCACACTTGGCCCCACCGTCGCCTTCCTGAGCGCAGCAGGCTACTTAAAGGCTCCTTTAAGTCCCCTGACGGAGCTCGGACCGGCTGATCTGACGCTCAAAGGGATCCTGGCCACGGAGATCAACGAGGGCCATCCGCTGCTCCTGACGGAGCTGTTCTTGTCTAAAAAGGCCCACAGCCTCTCGGGTGCCGAACTCACAGCACTCCTGTCCGTGTTTCTGGAGGATTTCGTGAAGGAGGGGGGGCCTTCGCTCAAGGACCTGGACATTCCGAGGACCCTCATTCCCTTGCTGGAATCCGTAAATCTGAATGCGAACCGATTAGGCGACTTGGAATACGCCAAAGGCGCCACCAAGTCCGATGATGCCTGGAATCTGAGTATACAGTGGACCGAGCCTGTGTATCGGTGGCTCACGGAACCTGATCTCCATATTGCGACTCTGTGTGAGACCTATGGGACTTTTGAGGGGAACCTGGTCAGGGGTTTCTTGAAACTGACAAACCTATTGGATGAATGGATTTCGCTGGCCACCTTCTGTGAGCATGCGGATCAGCTGGAGAAGATCACGGAAATCAAGAGTTTGTTAGTCCGAGGCCTTGTGCTTCCCACCTCCCTGTATTTAAAGGCCTAAAATCCTAAGAGTTCCTTCATAAACGCATAGGTGGTGGCGTGGTGTTTAGTGAGAATCTCTAAATACAATTCAACTATATTTTTATGGATATACATCATGACCAGGAGATATATGATTCCCACGTAGAGGCCAAAGACGATTCCTTGGCGGTCCAGGATCGCAGGGAGCCAGAGAAAAGGAATTACATGAACCAGCACCGTGAGAACCTGTTTGAGTAGGGGCTGCGGCTGTTTCATGAACGGAACACCGATGGCCCCGATCAGGCAGAAGAGGAGGAGGGGAAAGACGTTTTGCCCGTGAATCTGATAGGTGACGGCCAACAACAGAACCCAGGAAGAGAAAAAATAATACCATCGGAGCTCCATTCCTCTACAGAATGCTTAGAACTAACCTCTCTGTATTTAAAGGCCTAATTACTGTCCCTATTAGTATGTCTACGCACTGTGCTGTGTTCCTGTGTAATAATGCTTATTTTATAGGGTTTTTAAAATCCTGTGGTCAACTTATAGTAAATGGAAACTACAAGGGGCCTATTTGCCTTGTCATTGGGGATGATCTGAATATCCCAGCAATCTATAGCCATCCGTTTATTCAGGAATATAACATTCTTGTAAAATACTTTCCGAATCTTCCGTTCTCAGAAGAACACATGAAACAAATGAAATCATTTGCGCGGGAAGACTACTGGTTTCCAAAGTATTTTCAATACCATAAGCTGTATCTCTTTGACAAGTTCTTTAAACAGTGGGATACCATTCTGTATCTGGACTGTGGAATGTCCATTTTGGCAGATGTGGGGCCGCTTTTCGCAGAGCGGAAAGCCAATCGGTTTCTTGCGCACTCGGATGCCTTTCCCACCTTTGAATGGAAACTCAACAGTCAATTTACAAAAGATCAGCCATTCTATACAAAATTAGAATCCAAATATAACCTGTCAGGTGACTATCCACAGACTACCATTATGCTGTATGATACCGCCATTATTACTGACACCACCTTTGAGGAGTTGTGGAATCTATTTCTTGAATTTCCAAACAGCCGTTCCAATGACCAGGGACTCATAGCACTCTATATGACCGCTATTAAAAATATATGGACACCATTGCCCATTCAGAATACAACGCACTATCTGTATGACTTTAGTAGGCGTAGTCGCAATAAACCCTATATTGCTGTTAAACGAGATTGGTAATAGTATGACCATATTTTATAATCAAATAGTCTTTTGTTAAGCAACCTTTTCGTTCTGTATAGTCATATAAAAACCCTATAGAATCAGATACAGGTATCTGCTTCCAGAGTCCACGTTCACAGTTAAAATATAAATTGAGTATACCCTGGTCCATATGAATCGCAATTGGATATTTTTCACTAAGTTCAAAGAGTCGGTTTACTGTATCGGGTTCAATGATCTTAGTATCATAAATACATACTGTGCTCTGAAAATAATCCCTATCAAAAAAAGAAGAATAGGTTGTAAGAAATTCACGTTTACTATCCTCATTTTCAAATAGATCTATATCAAATTCATCAGATAATTTCCATTCATAGGCTGGATAGGCATTTGAATGCGCATACAATAGATTCGTAGGAATACATGCCTGTTTTATCCGTTCTAAGGGTCCTTGAATATCTGCGCCGGCATCCAGATACAATACGATATCCCATTGTTTAAAATAGGTATCAAATATATGGAATTTATTATATATAAATTGACGTGTCATAGCATACACATAATTTTTATGATGAGGGTTCTTTTTCCATACACGTATAATTGAATCAAAGTTTCGTTCAGGGATCTCTCTGAGAATAATATTCATTTTTTTACTAATAAACTGAAGCTGTTCATTCTTATATAACTCTTGTGATACTAAAAGAAGAATATCATCTTGCCATTGCCCTATTAACCGTGCTTGCCGAATTGTTTTGAATGCGCGTTTAAGAAAGGGCGTATTACAAAATAGGACCAATGTCCAACGCTTATCCATTGCTTTAGTAAGACCCTTTCTTGATACTTTAGACCATGCTCACAAGGAGTCGGTCCTTCCATCGTTTCGCGCCTGTATTTAGACCGCACTGGATCCGCACTCCAGATCCCTCCTTGAGCTCATGAGTCCTTGTCTCATCCGCTGAACGAACAATATATCTGTCTTCCTGTTTTTCTACAAGAACATATCTACACTTGACTCTTTGCTGCCACTCAGGGACCCATAGACAGATCTTCACAGATCCCTCCTCCTCCACTAAATCCAACACTATAGACTCAAAGATCCTCTTTCCGTCGCTCAATAAGGCCTTCAAGAACACACGATCTCTCTCATACCCCTTGGACACCTTGGCCCTTAGATTCAGATCGTCCATGGGCACCGAGACAATCAAACTCTTGGTGTTTCCCCGAATAAGTTGCTTGAGCAGTCTCTGATTGGCCAGATCCGCATAACGACGGATAGGTGAGGAGGCATGGCAGTAGGCGCCCCTTCCTAGGCCCCAGTGTTCATAGGTGGCCTGGGAGCCAATGAGAGTATACTGGGCGGCCGAGGAGGCCAGGGCCTTAAGTTCGGGACTGATCTTACTATACTTTTCTAGGCGGGCCAGATCGGGTTCTGAATGCGTTCTCAAAATGCCTGCGCCTCCCCTCAGAAGGAGCTTAGCCGCCTCGGTATTGTAATAGACCATGAGAATCTCAATCCATTCATGGGGATCGGTTACAGGGGATCCATGAAGTGCCGAGACAAGTCGGCCCAGAGTCTCAGCATCGGTGCTCTTCTCAAAGTTCTCATAACTATAGGTCGTCTGATTTGTGATAAGAGTCTCCGACCAGACGGGTTCTCCTACTACCAAGTCCTTGTCAAAGCGCAGAGTCAAGGACACACCTCGCCTCGCAGTTCCTGGCACCAAGGAACACTCATTCTCAGAATAGAACGGAGGCAACATGGGTTTGATAGCCATTCCATCCCGATACAGGGTCTGGCCCTGGGCTGCGGCCATACAGTCTACGGCCCCGAGTTCCTCAATGGCGGAGGCTACATCGGCGATCGTGATCGTTAAACGCCAATTCTCTCCGTCCCTCAGGAGCGTCACGCAGTCATCAATATCCTTACAGCCCTCGGGGTCAATATTGAAGGTTGTTCCTTCAATAACAGTCCTACTCGGACAATCATCCTCCAGAACGGTCAGGCTCTGTGTAAGGTTGGACCAGGGACAGGCGTTCCACAACAAGGCCGTCTCTTCCGCCTTTACGTCTCCTACTGGACCGAGGAGCTCTTTAAGGGCACCCCGAGGGAGGATGCGACTATCCGACCATTCCAGGAACTCCACGAGGGCCACTTGCTTGGTGGAGCGATCTCTGGACGAGGAGCTGACCATGAAGGACGGATAGGAGGGATTGAGGGGCACAAAGAGATACAGGGGCATGCCCTTTTTGGTCAGGCCATAGGTGGTCTTACTATTGAGTTCCAGATATCCGGCAAGAACGGGATGGGGGGCTCTCGCAACCAGGGTAACGTTCTTGGAACTGTCCAGGGCTACTTCGTCGCCTGGGAGAGCCTTGTTAGCATTGGCGGCGCCCTCAAAGGTGTGTTCAATGACGTAGGTCGTGTCATTTATGACTTCAAAGTGTGTGTAATTTTTTGTTCTTAGGAACGGCATAGCATTCCTATAGGGGCTATTTATTTTCAAATTTATTTATAGAATGGCAAGTAGTAGCTCTACAGCAAATAGCAAAGTAGGGCCTATTATTAACTTTAGAGAATCTACAAAATTATCAAGTAATTTTTTTCCAACTGCCAAGTATCGGAAAGGAATAAATAGTGCGGCGCATGAGTTTTTTGCAAGGCCCTCTCCTAATGGACCCCCTCCTAATGCCACTACTAATATCAGCGTTAATGCGTTAACACGCAACCTTGGGCACGTATCTATTGGCGCAAAAGCACCAAGAACTAAAGATTTAGTGCCTCCGCCACCTGCTAAAGCCTTTACAGATCCTTTTGGTGTGAAACCAACGCCAGCTGGTAATATAAGTTCAGTAATGTCTAATAATCGTAGCATGACTCCCTCACAACTTTTTGCATCCTCAGCTGCTCGTCAGGCTACTGCATTAGTAGTTCCAAAGAAAGGTGGCAAACGCCGTTCTACCAGGAGGCGTCGTTCCAAGGCCACTAAAAAGCGCCGATCCAAGTAGACTATGAGCACCTTCAAGTGTGGTCTTCGGCGCTTTGACGGCCATGGAACCTCCAGTTATCGCCCTACGAATACGGCGGCGACCAAGGAGATGGAATCAGCCTTCAGTAAAATGATGCGAGAAAGGGAGCTCCAGGATTCTGGATGTTTTGGAAGGCAAAACGCACAAGCTGTGGAGCCTGTCAAACAGGTTCAACTGACTCAGATATCAAAGCAAGGACTTAAAGAAGAACCAGAACCAAAAGAACCACAGCCCGTGGGTGAATGCTACTCGCTCTCCGATTCTGCGAGCAAAAAGACAGAATAGCCGTGAAACGATGGAATATAAGTGGATAAAATATGGGTCTTAAACCCCATATTTTTCAGAACATGTCCAAGCTTCATAAGAATCGGATCATCCTCTTGGACAAACGGAGTATGGGTCGTCACATACATTCCTATCCGTTTCTTTGTCCACTTGGCCACCTGTTCCAAGAACGTAACACACAGATGGATCATGGACTCATCCACATCAAACATGTCAATAATCACAGCGTCATAGAGTTCGTCAGGAACTCGTTTGACCCGTTCAAAGGCATCCTCAAAGTGAAGGTGGAGGCGTGGATCATCCCAACTACAGACCCACTCCCCAACGACATTGGCAAGGGACCATTGCGGGAACCGTGTCTGAAAGGTTCTGACCACTTCCTCATCCCAGTCAATCATATCCACATGGGTCACCGAGTCCCGCTTCAAGACCTCCCGAATCGTGGCCCCCTCCCCTCCGCCAAACACGGCCACACGACAGGCTCCAAGACCCTGTAGAACAGGGTCTACAAGGGCTCTATGATACACCTTTTCGTCCACCTCGCAACTCTGAACAGATCCGTTCATAAAGCAACTCAGGCCCCAAACAGGCCGATCAATGATTTCCAGCACGGTTCCTCTTTTTGTGGTTTGACGAAACAGAGGCCTTGATCCATGCCATGTATAGGTGACCTGTTGCTCCTCTACATGTTCTGTATAGTCCTCCATTCTCTTATGGTATCTCCTACTACATATTTAAGCCCTCACCTACCTAAAGTGGAGGCACAGATTCCTACCAATATGATAGCCTATCTACGATACGCCCTTGGTTGGAGCGAACCTACCCATGTGCCCCAAGAACCCTGTATTATTGTATGTGGACATACAAGTTATTGGGACGGAGTTATGATGTTGCTCTATACAACAGAGATACACTGTGTAGCTCTCACAAAACCTGAACTATTTGTGGGGCTTCTAAGCCCTCTTCTAAAATGGTTCGGATTCATACCCGCCCCTAAGCTGGAAGACCGCGGCACGGGCGGTGTTCAGCAGATCGCGGCAACCCTCCGAGCCCTTCAAGCCACAAGCCCTACACCTATTCGTCTTCTGATATCTCCCAAGGGAACTATTCAGAATGCTCCCTGGCGATCCGGCTACCAACATATTGCGAAGGAACTGGGATGGCCCATTAAAGTCTTAGGGGTGGATTTCAGTAAACGATCATTGACCGTTGTAGACTGTTCTGGAACAGACATACCCGCTCTTCAGCAACAGCTTGGACAGTTCTGTCCTCTTGTCCCCCGTCGTTGTGAATATCCAATTTTGTGCGACTATGATTCATGGGAACTCAGTTATCCAATAGACATAGTAGCAGTTTCAAGCCTCTGTATGATTGGGCCCGCTCTTCAGGCACTCTGGTTCAGTCATATCGGAATCTTTACACAGACAATGATAACCATGTATATTTCATGGATCTATCATTTATCACGGGAAACACAGTATATACTTCTTGATTCACTGGTAGCAAAAGCGGGGGCATGCTATTGGCTCTACACCTTCCGAGAGAGCTTGTCTCTGTCTACAGCCGCTATTGTGTCTGTTCCCGCTGCCATAGGACTGTATCATTATCAAATAGGAACACCGCGAATTTCAGGAGTTCCTCGTGGCGACTATATCTACCATCATACGCTGTTTCATCTATGGATGAGTATTGCCGCATGGCTTTTAGTAGTTCGGGCCTAAAGACCCAGAGACTAAATTTGAGATCGCTCCAACACAAATAAGAGTTTAGAGACTTTAAACTATTCATTCAATAGATGCCGTCAGGATTTAATCAGGCCACTTCGGATATAGAGACGGTGGTCGGCATCCAATTCTGTATTATGTCGCCCGACGAGATTGAGAAGCGATCCGTTGTGGAAGTCGTTACCCAGGCCACCTTTGAAGGCAATGAGCCCAAGATCGGTGGTCTCTTTGATCCCCGCATGGGTGTCCTGGACAATGGGAAGATCTGCCGATCCTGCGGTCAGACGAATCACAGCTGTCCGGGGCACTTCGGTCACTACAGACTCACCAGGCCCGTGTATTTCTGGCAGTTCCACGAAAAGATCATAAATGTCCTCAAGTGCGTGTGTATTCGGTGTGGTAAGCTCAAGCTGGACAAGAATTTGCGCCTCACAATTGTCCAGAAGAAGGAGGAGCATCGGTGGCGGGAGGTCTTAAAGGCCTGTCAGGCCATTGGTCGTTGTGGCTGGGAGACGGAGGATGGCTGTGGTGCCCTCCAGCCTGTCAAGTATGAGCGCAAGGGCATTGCCAATATCATTGCGCATTTCCCAGCAGAGCCAAAGGATGCTGAGGCCGGGGAGAAAGGCAGTCCTGTTGCCCACAAGGAGCAGATGCTGGAGGTGGAATATGTTCATCGGCTCTTCCGTAAGATCACGGACGAGGACGTGGACTACATGGGCTTCAGCCGCTACTGGTGCCGCCCCGACTGGATGATCTGCACGATTCTCCCCATTCCGCCGCCCCAGATGCGCCCCTCGGTCGTTCAGGACAACAACACGAGATCGGAGGACGATCTAACCCACAAGCTCTTTGAGATTATCAAGAGCGATAAGAATCTTCAGGAGAAGATTGATAAGAACTCCTCCAAGACTATCATTGATGAGCACACCAATATTGTTCAGTATCACGTGGCTACCCTCGTGGACAACCAGATCCCTGGTGTGGCACCAAGCGCCCAACGCTCGGGCCGCCCTCTGAAGTCCATTCAGCAGCGCATTGGCTCCAAGGAGGGCCGCATCCGCTACAATATCCAGGGCAAGCGTGTGGAGTTTAGTGCTCGTTCAGTCATTACGCCCGATCCGAACTTGTCCATTGATGAGCTGGGGGTGCCCCTGGAGATTGCGACCAATCTGACCTTTCCTGAACGCGTGACCGTGTATAATCGGGATATGCTGTATAAGCTGGTTCAAAATGGCGCCGACATCTATCCAGGGGCCAAGACGGTCGTCAAGGCGGATGGCCGAATGATCTCCTTGAAGCACGTGAACACCAAGGAGATTGTGCTGTATAACGGAGACATTGTCCATCGCCACTTGATTGACGGGGACATTGTGCTGTTTAACCGACAGCCGACGCTCCATAAGATGTCCATGATGGCACATAGAGTCAAGGTGCTCCCTGGAAAGACGTTCCGATTGAACGTTCTCGTCACGCGTCCCTATAACGCGGATTTTGATGGTGATAAATCTTGTCGCCAACAGGTGGCTGCCTATTAAGTTGTGAAAGTACTTAATGGGGTAAACAGTGTAAACTTCACGGCTCATCCATCTTGCATAGGGTGTAATGAGTCCATATAACTGCCTAGTAAAGGGGGACATCTGCTCTCAGGCAAAGCCTGAGAGCAGCCTCCCCCTTACCCCCTGTCCTATACAGAACAGGGGGTAAGGGGGAGGCGGATGCTTTAGCATCCGATGTCCCCCTCTGCAACGCCCTCAAATTGTTCGGGAAGTCCGTAAAATATCAGATACTAAGGTTCAAAACGAAAGTTAGAACTGGCCTTGGAGAGAAATCAAGGGTATAGTAAAAATTCTGATAATGATCCTTGATGATTATTACTACATAATAATCAAATGGTGAAATCGGTAATCCGCAGCCAAGCTCCTAAGTCCGTTTAGCAGGATAAGGAGAAGGTTCAGAGACTAAATGGGAGCGGGTCATCAAGGAAGGTTTAGCTAACCCGAGATGGCACAAGATATAGTCCGGCCTCCTTGGAAACTTGGAGGGCTGCTTAGTACAATTGATCCTGTTAATTGTATTAACACCAGAGATGAATATGCACGCCCCTCAGAGCTATGAGGCGGCCACTGAACTAGAGGAGATCGCCGCGATCCCCCACAACATCGTCAGCCCAAGACACGCCAAGCCCCTCATTGGCGTCTTTCAGGATTCCGTGGTAGGCTCCTATCGCCTGACGAGGTCCACTGTAGAATTTACACGACGAGAATTTATGAATCTAATGATGCGAAATAAGCGATTTGAGGGGACTCTGCCTATCCCAAAAGACGGTCGCTACTCGGGCCACCAGGCCTTGAGCCAGCTCCTGCCCCCGCTCAATATTGAAATGGGAAACAAGGCCTATGACAAGGACAAGAAGGCCGTAGATCCCGATAATTACGTAAAGATTAAGCAGGGCAATATTCTACAGGGTCTCATTGACAGTTCCGTGTATATGTCCTCGGGTAAGGGCATCATTCACACCCTGTATAATGACTATGGCCCGAAGGAGACCAGCATGTTCCTGGACTCTCTTCAGCGCGTTGTGGAGGATTATCTCGTGCTGGATGGGTTCAGTGTGGGTATTTCGGATCTCGTGGCTGATGACACGACGGCCAAGAGCATTCAGACGGTTATTGCCGAGTGTAAGAAGCAGATTGAGGAGCTCCAGTTCCAGGTTCACACGGATATCTTTGAGAACAACACGGGCAAGACCAATCAGCAGGAGTTTGAGGACCAGGCCTTCGGCTACTTAAAGCAGGCGACAAGCACGGCCTCCAATGCCGTGAAGAAGTCCCTGAGCTCTGAGAATCGCCTCGTGGCCATGATTAACTCGGGCTCTAAGGGTGACTGGGTGAACATTGCGCAGATGATTGCCTGTTTGGGACAGCAGGCCATTGCGAACAAGCGCATTGCCTATGGGTTCGCGGACAGGACGCTCCCCCATTACAAGAAGTATGATGACGGTGCGGAGGCCAGGGGCTTTGTGGAGTCCTCCTTTATTCGTGGCCTCACGCCCCAGGAGTTCTACTTTCACGCCATGGCGGGCCGCGAGGGTCTCATTGATACTGCAGTTAAGTCAGTTACAGGAGATACACCCATTGTCATCATGGAGAAGGGCCAGCCAAAGTATGTTCGCATTGGTGATTGGATTGATGCTCAGCTGGATGCAACTGGATCTGCTGTAGAACATCATGAGGATCGCAATCTGGAGCTGTTGAAGTTGGAAGCTCCTGTCCATATTCCTACCTCTGATCTCAAGGGCAATGTCACCTGGGGTCAGGTAACTGCTATTACTCGCCATGATCCTGGGACACAGCTCTATGAGATTAAGACAGAGGGGGGCAAGGAGGTCATTGTAACAGAGTCCAAGTCTCTCCTTGTATGGAATGAAGAGGAGCAGCAGTTTCAACGACTGAATACACCTGAGGTTAAGACAGGCCAGTATGTTCCTGTGACAATGCGACTCGCTACGCCACCTGTTTGTATTAATGAAACTGATAGGGATGAAACTGAAGGAAGTTATGATGCTACAGAATCTTCCTCATTAGATACAATATTGAAAGCTCTTCTTCGCTCCCCCACGTATATTCGGGCATTTCTTCGCACATATGAATATAAGTATTATCCTTATCAAGACATATCAGTTAAGAATATGATTCTAATGCTTCAGTCAATTGTTGGAATAATTCCAAATATATATAATTATAAACAAATACAGAATGATGTTGTCCTTGATAAGATTGTAGAGATCAATGTGCTGGGAGTGGAAAAGTATCCTAAGATGTATGATTTGACAGTGCCATCCACACTCAACTTTGGCCTCGCAAATGGTCTTCATGTAGTGGATACGGCCGAAACAGGCTATATTCAGCGGCAGATCATCAAGGCCCTGGAGGATCTCGTGGTCCAGCACGATGGCACGGTGCGCGATGCCAACATGAACGTGGTCCAGTTCTATTACGGGGAGGACGGCATTATGGCGACCAAGCTGGAGAATCAGCAACTCCCTTTAAGTAATAAGATGAGCCGCGAGGATATTAAGAGGCAGTTTGGGCTCGTGGAGGTAGACTGGTCCAGTGTGCTCAAGAGTGGAGTTCTTCGGGAGGACGAGGGGGCTACCCTCACGGAGTTTGTGGAGGAGGTTCTGGAGGATCAGCGCATTCTCATTGAGGATGTGTTCCAGGGTTCCGTCTTTGAGGGCTCTGTGAATGCCCCTGTGAATCTGGGACGTCTGATTCTCAACATCAAGACGCGGTTTGGCCTGGATCCGACGGCTCAGACGGATTTGACGCCCATTGAGGTTTTGAATCGGATTCCCACGCTCATTGAGCGCACGCATGGAACCCATGTGCGTATGTGGTGCGCTCTTCTCCGTTGCTACCTCTCCCCCCACAATATCATTGTCAAGGAGCGCTTCACCAAGGACGCCTTTGATGCGTTGTCAGAGCTCATTGTGGTGGCCCACATGAAGTCCTGGGTTCAGCCGGGCGAACAGGTGGGGATTATTGCGGCCCAGAGCATTGGGGAGCCGTCTACACAGCTAACGCTCAACTCCGTGGACTGGGATGAGCGCATTATCATTGCGAAGGACGGACAGGTGTGGACGCCCAAGATTGGAGAATTCATTGATGACTATGAGTCGGCGGCAGAACCGGCACGGATCCAGCATCTGGACAAGGGCCAGATCTATATTGACTTGGCGGAGGACGGTCATGAGTGGAAGGCTCTGAGCTGCGATGAGGACGGTGTTATGCAGTGGACAAAGCTGGAGGCCATTACGAAGCATCCCGTGGTCAATGAGGATGGCACGGACACAATTCTGGAGGTGGAACTGGAATCGGGCAAGACGGTTAAGGCCACGAAGGGCAAGTCCTTCTTGACGGTTGTGGACGGCAAACTGGTTGCTACGAACGGTTCGGATCTCAAGGTGGGCGATGAGCTCCCTTGTGCCTTGACACTGGCCCTGAATCAAATCAAACAGATCACTACACTTCCTGTTCGTGATCACTTGAGTCCCAAGGAGTGGCTGTATGGTTCTGAGGTTCACAAGGCTTTGGCCATCATGAAGGAGGAGAATGGAAAGGGAAACCGTTGGTGGTTTCAGTCCAATCAGGGCACTGCCTTTACAGTCCCCTATAATCGCAGCGATGGATTCCGTGATGCCTTCTTGAATGGCAGGAATCCCCATGAGATTCAGGAGGGCTATGTATATCCCAAGTTTGTGCGTCGTGAACCCACACAGATCCCCGAGTCAATCCCTCTTGATGCGGCCTTTGGCTTCTTCTGCGGTGCTTATTTGGCAGAGGGCATGAGCAATGCGACCCAGGTTAATATCACGAATAATGACAAGGCCTACCTGAACAAGGTCAAGGGGCTCATGGACACTTGGTCGGTGGGCACGCACCAGGTGGAGGGCGCAAAGCATGCTGAAGTCACGGATATCAAGGGTTACACAACCAGTCTGATCATTCATTCCACTGTAATAGCCAAGCTCATGGGCACTCTGTTTGGCAAAACATCCTATGCGAAGGATATTCCTGACTGGGTCATTCAGGCACCTGATGAGTTTGTCAAGGCACTTGTGGATGGGTATATTAGTGGGGATGGATGTGTTTATGTGAATGGAACTATTACCTATTCGTCTGTCTCAGAGGCCCTGATGACCAAGATGAATCTCATCATGGCTCGCTATGGGATCTTTACGACCATGTCCTCCTATATGCCTAAGCTTCGGAACTTCAAGTCAGTAAGTCGTTCTTATAGATCCTGTATAAATGTTCATCATGGAACCACCTTTGCTGCTGAGTTTACCTTGACCATTGAGAAGAAGCAGAAGCGTTTGGAAGATCATTGGAACAGTGGGGAGCACAGGTGTAAGCGATCTTGTATGGGAGATGTCATGCTTGACAAGATCAAGACCATTAAGGAGATCCGACCACTTAAAGGATTGGTCTATGATTTGACAGTAGAGAAAACTCGCAACTTTGTGCTGTTAAATACGGTAGGTTCAAGAGATACTTTTCATTTAGCGGGAGTGGCGAGCAAGAGCAACGTCAACCAAGGAATCCCCCGCTTAAAGGAAATCCTCAAGGTCAGCAAGAATCCCACGGCAACGTCCCTGTTAATCTATATGAAGCCTGAGTTCCGTCATTCCAAGGAGAAGGCCAGGGAGCTCGTTCAGGACTTGGAGCTCACACTCCTCCGGTCTATTACGAACAAGGTGGCAATTTACTGGGATCCTGATGAGGAGGAGTCCGTTATTGAGGAGGACAGGGAACTTATGAAATTCTACAAGGAGGTGGAGTTGGAGACGGGCGCGAGCCCAGAGATGAGCAAGTGGCTCCTTCGTTTGGAGCTCAATCGTGAGGAGATGTTCAACAAGAATATCTCCATGGCGGATGTGGTCTTTGTCATTAAGATGATGTATAGTGGAAACAATGGTATTCGGACGGTCTATAGTGACTACAATGCCGATAAGTTGGTCATGCGCATTCATATTCCCGAGGGATCAGAGCAGGACGATTTCACGCACTTGAAGAAGTTCCAGAGCAAGCTTCTCAATACGTGTGTCATTCGGGGCGTGCCGGGCATCAAGGCAGTGACCTTCCGTGAGGATAAGCAGAAGGTGGAGGTTGTGGAGGGCAGTTACAGGGAACTCACCCAGTATATCTTGGATACGGACGGATCCAACTATATCAAGGTCATGAATCATCCACTCGTAGATGCGAATCGTCTGTATTCCACAAACATCTATGATGTGATGGATATCTTGGGCCTGGAGGCGGTCAGGGCCATTCTGGTCCAGGAGATCATACCCATCTTTGGTTCTGACAGTGTAAACTACAGGCATATCGGCATTCTGTGTGACTATATTACGCGCTCGGGTCGCCTGATGTCTATTGATCGCTATGGTATCAACAAGAATGATGTGGGGCCGTTGGGCAAGATGTCCTTTGAGGAGACCTCCAAGATTGTCATGAATGCGGCTCTCTTTGGAGAGATGGATCCGGTGACGGGCGTCTCGGCCAATATTATGATGGGACAACCTATCCGTGGTGGAACGGCGTTTTCGCAGATCCTCTTGGATGATGCCATGCTTCAGACATTGACGAAGGGTCTGGAGGCTGTGCCGGATGACGAAGAGGAGGCAGAGGGGGATATCACACTCTTTCAGACGGACAGCTCCGAGGTAGATTACTGCCATCGCACGCAGTTTCAGATGAATATGATGATACCTGAATCAGTGGAGGGGCTTGATTTGGAGCCGCCGATTGATCTGTATGTGAAGGGTTCCGCGGAACCCATTACGGCGTAACGAGTCTAAGACATAATTTAGTAGTCTATCTATGGAGTCAAAATGGCAAACAGTGGTCTGGCATAGAAAAATGGATAGTATAGATTCTTCGGAGTATATTTACGCAGAAAATCCGGATCTTTCGCACAATAGCATTATTGTGCCGGCCATCTGGGCCCATACATTCTCGGCAGAGGAACTTATTTTACATAAGCATCGCAAGCGTATTAATGAGTATGAGAGGACTACGGGGACCAGTGAATGGGAGTATTATAAGAAAATCGTCAATCCCTATGAGTTGATCTATACCCAGAAGAAATACTCTAATTTTCCTGATTCCGTCTGTATTCTACATCCACTGTCCAGATCCTATTTCAAAATGACGGAGATGCTGGGCATTTCTGATTTTTTTGAAATGTTCAAACCTGGTCAGAAGGTCCGATCGGCCCATGTCTGTGAGGGCCCAGGGGGTTTTATTGAGGGATTTCTGGAACAGGTGGATCGGCATAGGATTCACTGTCAAGTGGCCACGGCGATTACATTGAAGCCCAAGCAGCCCAATGTGCCCGGTTGGAAACGGGCCTCCTCCTTTTTACAGAAGCATAGGAATATACGAATTAGCTATGGTTCCGATGGAACAGGAGATCTCTTACACTATGAGAATCAGAATGAGTTTATTGCCACGGCTGGAAGGGTCCATCTGTTTACGGGGGACGGTGGATTTGACTTTTCCATGAATTATGATGCCCAAGAACAGACTATTTTCCCTCTGCTGATTGCGTCGGTTCGTGTAGGCTTTGAGGTGCTACAGGGCGGCGGAATGATGATACTCAAATTCTTTGATACATATTACGATGGAACAAAGGATCTGATCTATTTCTTGGCCCAACACTTTGGGAAATGGACATGCTATAAGCCGGCGACCTCCAGGCCCTGTAACCCCGAATTCTATTTTATTGGACAGATCTTCCGTCCGCCGCCTGTGTCCATTCTACAGATTCTGAGAGGCTGGAGCCGGGCCGCCTGCTTCCAGGACGCCCCTGTTCGTCTCTTTAAGTCGCCTTTGCCTGAACTCCCTATTCCCAATCTGATTCAGACGCAGATCACCTATTTGGAAAAGGTGTTTGAATTGATGGATTCTACAGACAAGGACACCAAAATCAAACAGATGCTTCAGATTCATGAGGTTGTTAGTTATGCTTGGTGTATGAGGTTTGGCGTTCTCACTTACCCGAGCCGTGCCCATTCAATTGTGGCTTTACGAACTTATCTACTAAGCGCTGGCCTACTAAAATAGAGGCCTGGTGCTGGCTCAGGGAGCCTGTTTCCATCTTATCCAGGGCATTGAGCATGACGCCTAAATGGGAGAGATCCTGCTTCTCAATGACCTTCTTAAAGAGTTCCGGATAGGATGTGGCAAAGGCGGCATGTAATTTATTGGTCTTGATTTCATCGGCCCCCTTTCCAGCAGCAACCAGTGCTGTGATCTCCTTGATCATATCCCGCACATACTTGGCCCTTGCGCCTGGAGCAAAAGCCAGAGGCTTAGACTCCGCTTCCCGTGTAGCCTCCTCAACAGACTGTTTGTCAACGCCCCCTACGTTCATACTTCTATACTATACTATTTTAGCTATTTAGACTCGCATTAATAGAATGGCGGACTATAGTCAACAGACCAAATCCGTGTGCACCAATACAAATGATCCGTCCTGTGCGAACAGTCAGGGACAGTTTGATGATCTGAATGCGCTAAATGCCCAAGTCAATGCTAATAATAAATATATTCCTCCGCCAAATCCTCCCGTAACAGCCCCCAAGAGCACTGTTATTGTCCAGGGATTTACAACGCTTCAGGGAACCTATACGGGTCTCTTTACTGCTGCTGTTCTCTTCATTATATATGGTCTTGTGGCAAAACGAGCCAAATAAACTATTGTGTAGGGGTAGAGATTCGTATGTCCCAAGATTCGGAATCAGAGGAGGAGACGTGGGAGCGTATAGAGTCTACGATCCCCGTATGTCTGGGGGTGGATTCACAGTTTTGCGAATTGGTCTTTGATGTGAAACAGGCACTGTATTCGGATATTATGTATAAAGGGGATGCGGATACAGAAGAGGCCCAGGATATGAATTTAAACAATCAATATGAAGCTCTTCTGGGCCTCATTCATCAAATGCTTATGCGCATGTTTAATAAAAAGGTTCCGAATACAAGGGACATACCGGAGGAGATCTTACAACAGTTCCCGCCCAATGTGAAGAATAAGATAACGGATCTGTATGCTCAATGCTACTTCCAGAGTAATAACAATGATCGTAATCAGATGGAACACTATAAACTGTTAGTGGACAATATGTTTCATGTGTATGTGTATGATATGGGCAGCCGCAAATAGTAAATTTTACTCGTCACCAAGTAGAGAGATGCCTCAGCCCGAGGGTGAAGTATGTCCTCCAGGATATACATATCGCAAAGGATATACGCGGAAAATACGGAAAAGCCCCTTCTATGTTCAGCGCAAAGGTCAGCTGTATACTGTGGATCCGAAGAAGAATGCTGCCGAGATTCCAGCCAGTTGTGTGAAGAATCGGATATCCGCCGTCCGAAATACACAAAATGCGCTCCGGAAGGGGGTTCTCATTAAATACGGCTACTCGTATAAGCTGGCCGACGGTGTTCGGGAGAAGGCTCTTCAGAGGGCAGTGGATGCCTATGGGGCCAAAAAGGTCTATACCAAATTACATGTCGTTGCCAAGTTAAGTAAAAAGAGGCATCCGAAGCCCTCTGCCATTTTTGCCAGGGATAGTGAATGGGTCAGGGCCCATTTTAAGTTATAGTACAGAACCGCAGAACCAGTAAACATCATTTAGTGCCAAATGTATACCAATAAATTGGCACTAACCGATAGGGATAATGGGATCCATATTCTCCTCTGAAGAAGGGGCTCCACCACCACTTAATCCTGTCACACAGGATGAGATCAATACCTTTATTCGGATCAATACGGCACCCTCGGGAGGCCCTGAGGTCTGGAATATGTTTAACGCAATTGCATTCCTCATTCTCATAACGATCATCATATTCGGGATAATGGGCGGTATGCAGCAGCTATTTGACTATCAGACCGTTGTTAATAACTGGAAGGATTATCGTTGCCAACCGCTCATTATGCCACTGGCCTCCTTCTATGGTCATGACACGGCCGAAAACTTTCAATTCTGTCTAAAAGGGATTTTTTCATTTCATGCCCAAGAACTTCTCGCACCCTTTACGTCCATTCTCGCCATGTTTAGTCAGATTCTCAAAACAATCAGCACAACTATCTCCAGTATTTTTGAACAAATCGCCACCATGGGAGGCGGTATCTTCATTATTTTCCAGGATTTTACGGATCGCATCATGAATTTCTTCTTTCAGCTCCGTCTGTCCGCAATTCGCATTAAAAACATGATTTATCGTATGCAGGCCATCATGTATTCCATGTTGTATATGGGGATCTCAGGCATTAAGGCCACTACCAATTTTGGCAACACCTTCTTGTTCTCCTTCTTGGATACCTTCTGTTTTCCCCCCGAAACCACCCTTCTTGTAAAGGGCAAAGGGCTTGTTCCCCTCTATCAGATTCAGATAGGGGATGTGTTGATCCATACACGAAGTCGCGTAACCGCCAAATTTCACTTTGCAGCCCAGGGACAACCCATGGTAGAACTGAAAGACGGTATCCGCGTAAGCACGAATCACTATATAGAGCACAATAACAAGTGGATTCATGCAGCCGATCATCCTGATGCGAAGCCCCTCGGACCCTATGATCGTCAGAGTCTACTCTGCCTGGACACGGACAATCACCAGATCCCTATAGGTCCCTATGTATTCTGCGACTATGATGAGACTGCCGAGGCCGATGCTAAGACAATGGAGTTTATAGAATCACGGATAAATGGAACTTCTTTAAGTCCCTCTAAGAGAATCTTGGCGGAGGCCAGTCCTTCTCTTCATCCTGACACGCCGGTTAAATTACAGGACGGAACCATTGTCAAGGCTTGTGACCTCAGAATCGGTCAGCGTCTGTCCACGGGAGATCTCATTACAGGACTTCTTCACAAGGAGGTCCAAGAGGTCTGCGAGATTGGGGCAGGGGAGATTGTGGGGTCGGCCACCCTTGTCTGGCAAGGGGCTACATGGGAACGGGCGGGTTACTTCACTCCTCTTCTTCGGTATGATACGCCGGTTGTGTTCATAGGGTTGATTGTTCTAACAGGATCACAGATTGAACTGGGATCGGGCACACGAATACGGGACTTTCTGGAGCTGTGCTCCCCGGATGCTGAGCAGTTCTATTCCGAATCACTCACTGCGTAGAGGATAGCCTGGGTCCTAAAATTCATGTGCTAACGGTAGGGTATGAATGGTTTAAGAGAACAGAGTGTAAGTATCGTATGGCCTATTATATTTATTACAATAGGCCTATTTGTATATACGATAGGCCAAACTATGATGATGGAACGAGCGACTATCATGAATAATTGGCCCGAAATGCGTTGTAATGTGTTTATTATGTTTGCTGCCTATTGGCTGAAACCGGATGATGATCTGCGATCCTCTGGCGAATTTGCTTCCAGCAATTTCCAGTTCTGCACAAAAGATATTGTTCAAACGGTGATGAAGTTTATGATGTCTCCTCTGTCTGCTATATTCACCATTCAAGCACAGGTCACAAAAGCCTTTACCACAATTTTGGAGAGCATTAAAGAAATAATTGTGAACATGTATAATCAGTTCTTGGCCTTTTTACAGCCCGTCTTTATGCGATTTAACGCAATCACCTATCAAATTGGAATTGTTATGCAGAAACTCAGATCGGCCTTTGACAGAGCCAATACAGCACTCCTATCCGCTGTATTTTCAGGCATAGCAATTGTCAAAGGCATACAGAATGCTATTAAATTTGTTATTTATATTGTATTGATTATTTGTGGAATTATGCTTGCCATTATTATTATCCTCTTCTTTATTCTCTTTCCGTTTATCCCTGTTATTATTACACCTGTTCTTGTTCTCATTATTAGTGTGGGAGTGATTCTGGGTGTGGAGGCAGAGGCCCAGGAAAAGAAGTCTGGTTTCTGTTTTACAGGGGATACCCCTATATCCTTGGCGGATGGATCTATAAAGTCCATTTCAGAACTGGTTCTGGGAGAGGAACTTGCCAACGGGGGTGTTGTAGAATCTGTTCTCATAATGGAAGGAACCCATACGCCCCTCTATGAGCTGGAGGGGATCCGTGTTTCAGGAACTCACTTGGTCCAATACGGATCTACATGGCATTCAGTATCCGAGGATAGTCGCGCAAAACCCATTCCAGAACGTTTAGAACGGCTGTTCTGTTTGAATACCAGCAACCAAATAATTCCGGTTTTAACACCACAGGGAACTCCTCTTCTCTTTCGGGATTGGGAGGAGATAGATGGCCATGATACGGCGGGACAACGTGGCTGGAACAAGTTGGTCGCTTCCCTGGTAGGGGGGCTTCAAGTAGACGCACAGGCAGAGGATATGTCCTGTTTAATGGATCCGACGATCCCTGTTCCAACCCCACAGGGTCTCAAACCCCTCCATAGTCTCCAAATTGGGGATGAGGTGGAGCTGTCCTATAATCGGCCCACACGCGTAATTGGTATTATTAAGGGCCGTGTCCAGGGTCTACCGAAGGGACCTCATTGGCTAAGCGGTGTTATTGAAAAAATACATAGACCTACGGATGGTCCCATTCATCGTCGTCTGACGACTCTACTTCCCCCTACGGATCCTACATCTGTATCCTCGTATGTATATGGCAATCATATCATTACCGAGTCAGGAGAACTCGTTGTGTATACACAGGGAATTGTAAGAAAGCTGCGGGATTTTACAGAGGTAGGTGTGGATCAGATTCACCGAACCTATCCGTTTGTTAGCCACCGCTTAGCAACTTTTAATTTCCTCCCCTCCATACAGAATACCAAATGAAGACTGGGTTTTTAATCACAGGGCTGATACTCCTATTAGTCGCAAACCTGGTGATGGTCTATAGCATGAGCCGCGGCTCAGGCATGGAGGGCTTTGCCTCCTATTTTCTCAGTAATGCCGGCGGCTCGGGCAAGGACTACAAGCCCATTGGCTCCTTTGATGACGTAAGGGTCAGCACGGGGAATACGGTCAGCACATGGCGCTATACGGATCCCAATGAGCCCCTCATGGGCCCCGAGTTCAAGCCCGGCCCCGACAGCCTCTTTATCTTCCGCGATAATCAGGCCAAGCCCGGCTGCTGCGCCTCCACCTATTCGTCGGATATGGGATGCGTGTGCACGAGCCCCCAACAGCGCAACTTTATTAACACACGGGGGGGCAATCGCACCATGGAGGACGGCGTCTAAGGACAAACGCCTATCCGGGTCTTAACGGTACATTTTTACCATCAAGCAGCCAATGACCCCTATCCCCATGAACGCAATGCCGCCAATAATTACGGCAGAAATACTTAATCCTATTCCTACCCCGATCATGGTTAGGCCTCCCAGAACCCCAATAGTAGAGACTATTTTATAGATCATGATGATCTGTAAAATAGCCACTTAATTAATCAAATTTAAGCACAACCCAGTGTAGAGGAAGTATGGCCACGAACGTATCATCTAATGCCAAAGCTATTAATACGGTTCTGGAAAATACCAAAACCAATGGCGCGAAAGCAATTAATGCTGTGATGGGAAATACAACGGGCTCTGCGAAAGCTCTCAATACGGTTCTCGGAAATGCATCAGGAAAGACAACCAATACGGTCCTACGAAATGCCTCCAAAAACAATTCGCCCATGAATACTGTCGCGAATGTTGCCGCAAATGTATCAAAAAATATGCAGAACAGTGCCACCAATTCCATAAACAGTATTACGAACTCCATTAAATCACTTAATGCGGCGGTTGCGGAGCCTCTACGGGACTCTATTTCCGCTGTCCCTGAATCCGCAGCCTCTCTGGCCTATACGCTTCCACTGATTATCGGAATTGGAGCTCTCGTGATAGCTCTGACCCTTGTTATCTATTACCGCGACTTAATTGGAGAGAAGGCCGTCAATGCCTATTCGTCTATTAAGAGTTGGTTCAATGAGGTCACAGGGGCGAACAAACCGGTTCCTCCCCCCGCCGAGAATCCACTGGAATACCCCATTCAGTCACAGGATGTTCCTGAACCCAAAACGGATGTCATAAACCAGATCCTCCCTGGGCAAAAACAGGTCTTTAACGTAAGTGCCAATAAATATACCTATGCGGATGCGGAGCCCTTGTGTAGGGCCATGGGAGCAGAACTGGCCACCTATGATCAGGTCAAGCAGGCATGGGACAATGGCGCCGACTGGTGTAACTACGGCTGGGTGAAGGGGCAGGCAGCAGTCTATCCGACACAGAAGACCACCTTTGATGACTTACAGAGTGGTGGTAGCGATGATGAACGCCTGGCTTGTGGACAGCCGGGCGTCAATGGGGGCTATTTTGATAATCCGGAACTCCACTTTGGTGTCAATTGCTACGGTGAGAAACCCTCACAGACCTCCAATGATCTCCGCGTAACGAATGAGAATGCTCACCCGCCCCTGACAGCGGATGCCTTGGGCCAGAAGAAGAAGGAACTGGCCTACAAGGCCCGTATAGATCAGATTGGTCTCCTTCCCTTCAAGACAAATACATGGTCCAGTTAATCATTCTCAGAACTCTCATCCCCCTCATCGTAGGTTTTCAGAGACTCATACAGGGGTTGATTGGCGGGGGAGTTCTCCATGTCCAAATGGCTCAGAATAATCAGGGGAATGTTTCGCCAAACTCTTGCAGCAAAATCCCCTTCGTCGGCAAACCAGTTCACAGCAAAGTCGGCCTTGAGACGGTTCCATGCCGCATCCGTTATCTGCTCTTCATAGAACTCGTGCTCTTCAGGGAACACATCACTATGGTGTTTACAGCAATAGGTTGTAAATACACTCTTCTTATAGTCTTGTTCATGGCGAAGCAAATAGTTCAATAGACACCCTGTTAGTTCTTTGGGGCCACAGGCCAGATTATACTGCTTTGCCCTTAGCAATGGATAGATCCCATCACGGAGCAGGCACTCCACATACCTATACAGTGGAACATGGACACCCTGAGGACTGACAAGATCTCGTAGAAGGAAGTTGCGCCACATGAGGCAGTGATGTCTACTACGTCTATGTGTATTCGGAGAACACACTTTAGGTTTAAATGATAATATCATGGCTGTAATGATTTAAAGAATGCGTTCTTAAGATGTATAGACTGTGAAGCAGTCTCATGGGGTTGTAGCTCTTATAGCTCAGTAGCAGAGCGTATGTCTTGTAAACATAAGGTCCTGAGTGCGATTCTCAGTGAGAGCAAATTGGGTATTAAAAGATAATCAATTATCTTTTAATACAACTAATACACTCTTTACATCAATTGGGGTTCTGATGATGGAACAGGAGGGAGGCTCCCTCCCGACTTTGTCTGCTTGAGTTTCTTCTTGGAATCAAATCCACGATTAGACCGAATAAACCGAAGGATATCATCCGTTTCATCCCGGACAGAATGTCCCTTCTTGGCATAGTATGTATGGAGCAGGTGTTCTATGCTCTTGAGGGTCAAGCAGCGGGGCGTTCTCTCTTCAATAACATTCAAGTGCCCTCCGCCAATCTGGAGAATCGCATTGCTCATCCGGTTCGCTTCCAATTGATCCATAACCTTCTTTTCGTAATCACCGGCGAGCTGCCGGGCCTTCGCACTCTGTTTATAAAATGTGCCGGCGAGCTGATCATAGTGTAGATAACTGCGCACATTGTGACCTAACTGTCCGGGATCGTTACCTCCATTTAGAGATGCGCCTATTTGCTGCATGGTCCTACTGTTAGAAACTTAATTCATAGATTTACTACTACACATTGGACACATCGGATACATTGCCTTGTCTCCAGGGGCTTTAAATAGGAGTAATACAAATATCATAATGACGAGAATCAGCACTACACCAAAGAGGCACAGCGCAATCAGCATATATGGAAAGATCTGTCCGATCATGTGTTTCATAAAGGGGCCCAGGAGTCGGACATGGATATAGTCCTTCGTATCCGTGCTCTGTAGTATATTTGCGAACTGATCAATCCATGACTTGATCATCGTATGAAATTTCTCTTTCTGTTGTTGCTGTTGCTGTTGCATCCTGCTGCGCCTGCGAATAATAATTCTAAAAACAATACCCACTATTACTAATAATGGTTCTCACGGTCAAGAAGCCCACCTATGCCAAAGTAACAACCCCTACCGGCACCTCTGAGGGCGTTCATACATTCAGTCTGGAGAGCGACTGGACTGTGGCAGGTGTGTCCGTGGGCAGCCAGTTACCGGCAGAGATTCTACTTGCTGTCCTCGCAAAAGAGACAGGGGCGCTCAACACCTTTTTGACCGAGTTCCTACGGCTGACTTCTCAGCATTTTGCCAAGCCCTACTCCGTGGCAAATGTTCTCAAAACCCTAAAACACAGCGTGGATTCTACGGCAAGCGGGTCTCTCCGCTTTGTCCCTCAGGTCATCCAGATCTCTGCGCGGGGATTTCAGATCCAGTGGAACTGTAAACAGGAGGCCGAAGAAGTGGCCCTGATCTCTCTTCCGGATGTGGAGGAGGCCGATGAGGCCGATGAGATCCCCTTGTCCAATACGAATGAGGTTATTCAACTCCAGACGCCAAATGTCCGCCATGTCTATGACCGGCAGAAAGTCAAGGAGGCCCATCTACGGGCCAAACTCGCTCAATACAAGGCCAATCGCACGCACTTGGAATACATAGAGAAGTATGGAACCGATCCAAGTGATTCCGAGGACTCTGATTCTGAAGAATCCGATGATTCTCAATAATATTTCTGTCGGCATCATTTATAGAAGCAAATGGCAAGCCCCGATCTTAAGACGTCAGTCCTTTTCGGAATTGCAGCAGTCTTAGTTGTCTGCGTTGTCTACCAGTATGATCCTACCCTCTTTGGCCTCTTGGGACGTCGTTATGATGGCTTTACCGGCACTGAGACAGCCGCCCCTAAACCCGATGAGAAGAAGCCTCAGACTCCCCCTACAACTGCTCCCTTTGAGGACATGGGCGCAAAGAAGGAGGACAAGCCGGCAGTTGCCGGCTTCAGGGGCGCCCAGAGCAACGGGGGATCCAAGGAGGGTTTCGCAGACCTGGCCTCCATGGAGGGTCCGGCGGCCTTTGCCTCCGCGGAGGCGCCGGCTGGCTGCTACCCGCGGGATCAGCTGACCCCTACGGAGCTCCTGCCAGCTGACCAGAACACCATCTATGCCCAGCAGAACCCCATGGGCGTCGGATCTCTCAAGGGCAAGAACTTCTTGTCAGCGGGTGCCCTCATCGGCGTCAACACGGTCGGCCAGAGCCTTCGCAATGCCAACCTCCAGCTCCGGTCTGAGCCCCCCAATCCCCAGGTGCCTGTCAGTATCTTCCTCCAGTCCACGATCGGCCCCGATGTCAGCCACCGCCCTCTGGAGGTGGGGAGTTAAACAAGGACAAAGTCCTTGTTTAGCAAGCTATAGTCAGCTAAGCGTCAGATCAGTTACCCTATTATGTCTTAGAAAGCCATAATAGAGTATGAAGCCCATCATGAACATGTCCATTTCACAGATAGCAGTCTCAGGCGCCATTATCCTATTAATCCTGTATATCGCCTATCATTTCGTTCCAGGATTCATAGAGGGATTCAATACTTATTCCAAGATGACTGGCACAAAAGCTCCTCTGGACCGCCCTCTAACCCTGAACAATACGCAGGCCATGGGCTCCCAACAGAACAGTCCCGGTCTGAATGCCACAGGAGAGGCTGAATCGGCCCCCAATCCTCTTCGGGATATGGCGCCCGCCACGATGGCTACTCCTTATACAAATCAACCCGTCTAATTAGGGAATGGAATGGCTCCAAACACTCTTTACGTCTAATTATCCACTTGTATCAGTTAAATCCACGGTAGATGGCCGCACTTACAAGGTCCGGGACCTTCCTGATAGGCAGGAGGCAGCCAATTTGATGGCCTCTGTGCGTATAAAGATCTCTGCGTTGTGCTCGGCCCTCCTCCAAAAGTATCCTGACAAGACCCAGGTCAAACTCATTAGCCAGAACTTTCGCGACGATCCCAATCGGTTCTTGGAGGCCACCCCTGACGCCGCCCATACCTCCTATTCGGTCAACAAGGGCGAGGAGATCCATTTGTGCTTACGGCAGCGCGGGGGGCAGAATGAAACACTGGTCAATGAGAATGTCATGATGTTTGTGGCGCTCCATGAACTCAGCCATGTGTGCACAGAATCTGTGGGGCATGGTCCGGATTTCTGGAACAATTTTGGCTGGATCTTGAAGGAGGCGGAGGCCCTTGGCTACTACAAGTATACGGACTTTCAGGCCCATCCTGTGTCCTATTGTGGCGTGAGTATTACGGATTCTCCTCGCTATGATCCCAAGAAGGACGGGTCTAATCTTCAAATAGGGACAATTAGCTAATTTATAGTAGACACTTCAAGTAGAGAATGGCCAGCCTAAATCTCCTGACCCAATCAGGAAACTATGAACCCTCTCAACCCAATCAGTCAGGCCGTTTAGATGTGACTTGGTCAGGGGGGATTGGCACGATAGACGCTGGAAAAATAGTCACCAAGGGTGGCAGGCGGAAACACAGTCGTAAACACAGTCGCCATTGTCATTCAAGGAAGTGTGGTCATAAATCACATAGGAAGCACCAGACACGGAAAGCGAGGCGTTCTAGGCGCTGAGCCAGGGATTCAGTGTGGCGATTACGCAGCTTGCCAACACTTGTGGATTATACCCCCCTTCCAATAGGAATAATACGGGACACATCAGTGATTTGAGTTGACCGCTCATATACGTATAGGTCTGTTCTCGGAGTTGAAGAAGACCCATGGGGTCTTTTTCATGTCCGTCATATCCGGCACTGACAATCAGAATATCGGGGTTCCCTTTTGTCAAGAAGGGAAGCACGGAAGACGCAAAGTGCCCCACATAGGTTTCAGAGTCGGTGCCTTGTCTCAAAGGGATGTTCAGAATCGTATCGGACTGAAAGAGCCCCGTTCCTGGAAAGATACCATGGCCAAAGGCGTGCATAGAGGCAAACCGAATGTTCGGATCAGCCGCTGCTATCACACAGTCCTCTGTTCCATCTCCGTGATGCGCATCCCAATCAAACACACCAATAGAATGGAATCCTTGATTCTTAAGGCACTGGATCGCAATCCACACATTGTTCTGATGACAGAACCCTGAGGCAATTCCTTTGGCATTCGCATGATGTCCAGGAGGTCGTATACAGACAAAGGCACAGTTGGTTGTATGGAGTGCGAGGGCCCTCGTGGCCTCTTCAATCATGAAGGTTCCCCTCTCCAGTAAAGCTGACGTATAGGGTGTGCTATAGGTGTCCCCGTCGTCCAGGGTCCAGCAGTGACTGGCGGCCGGCTCCAGAATCCGAGGAATGGGATCGGATCGTTCCTTTACGTGAATGGACACGAGGGGCTGTAGCGCAGCCTGAATGGCAGTTATTCGCAGAGGGGATTCGGGATGATCAGGGTCCCCTTTGTGGACACCCTGTTCTACGTCAAGCCATACGATGGGTTTCATTGGTGATGGTAGTAACAGTTTGCGTATCAAATTTAGATTGTTTCTTCAACTAATTAGAGGGACATGTCGGGCCTTGAACAATTGGGGAGCCTGTTTCATCCAAAGGTGGTGACCACGATTCGTCTAAAATCCCCGGTTACCTGTAAAATATGGAAGTCCAAGGACAACTATGAATCAATTGTATTAGATTCGGTGTATCCATTTGATACACTGGAGACAATCAAGCAGTCTATTACACTTCACAAAGAGGGGGATGAACACTATCTGCCCCAGTATCTCTTTGTTGGAATCCGCCAAGAGGATGGAACCTACGCCCCCTTAGAGTATATGTGGTATCCTATTGGCGTCCAAGACGCCGATCGGGCCATCTACTTACCCAGCCCCCTGGAGGCCATGACAGCCCCTGTAAAGGAGTTTGTAGTGCGAGGCGGAGGAAAGCCCTCCTTGGTCCTGAATCCCAGGGGACGCACTATGATAGAAGACGTATTTAAAGAGTCTATTCCTGAGTTGATCGTCTTTCCGTTCCATCGTGTAATCGCTCTGTATAAGGGGGCTTCTCCCATTGGCGATTCTGAATGGAATCAGCGCTTCTATCCCTATTATCCCAATATTACTGGTAAGAGCCTGAAGCCATCTGCCGAGGCCAAGGCCTTTGCCAAGGTCTTTACGGGGTATTTAACAAAACGGAAAGGGTATTTGCGGAAGATAAATCGGTTCTTGGGAGGGGAGGCGCCTGTAGCGGAACTGGAGATCACGGGCGTCAATCAGCTCCGTCTGCGCATTCAGGTTGCCGATGCCGAGTTTGAGGACTGCGAGACCCTCTTCTATAAGACGAGAGTCCATAAGCTGGTTCCCTATATGCGAATTGTTCCGAGGGAGGGCACGCCCATCACAAAGGTCTTGGTGGGAGGGGTTTTACCCATTCCCGATATGGACAATCCCGAGGTTATTAGTCAATGGGCCAAGGAGCCGACGCCCACTGTGGGCCACGATTTTATCATGCTCAAATATGTCCATCGGCCCGCCATTGGCACGGCCTGCCCCATCTATGGGACCATTCGCATTTTCCATGATGGCACATCGGATGTGACGATTCAGAGTCCCAAGGCCGTCAGGAAACTGGATCCGTCCACTGATTTCCGTGATCTGGATGTGTTGCTTACGAATGTGGTCAAAGGGTTCCCTTTGGACCTGGACAACATTGAACTCGGGGAGGCGGCCATGATCTTTCAACTGAATTCTACACGCGGTTCTACGAAATTTACCAAAAAACTATTACGAGAACGTCTGAAATTCTTCAGCCCCTTTTTCCAGGAGATCACTGGGCTCAAGGATACACTCCTGTCTATTCGTTATAAGGCCGTCAGCCAGTATGCTTCTGAGAACAGTATCTTTGCGTTTCTAACACAATATGCCGAGGCCAAGAAGCTGGAGGGACTCGCCCCCACCATGGATATTCTCGTCAAGCTCCAAGAAGAGTTCCAGTTGTCCAAGGAGGTCGCTGAAAAAAACATCAAAGACTGGCTGGAGCGCGGTGGCACCCTGTCCGTCGTAGTTCCAGAAGAGAATGAGTTCATGGAATCCTTCAATCCAGGCATAGACATTCACATCTATGGACCCTCTCCCACCTATACACTCCATGTTCATCGGATTGACTCCTATCAGACCCTTCAACGACTGTATTCTATGTTGTGTGCTCTCTTCTCCGATGATCCCGAGAAGCTCTTTACAGAATCAGAACCTGCTGCGGGCACCTATGCCGCAGAGGAGGCCGCCGTGGAAGAGAGGGGCCTCCGGGCCGAAAAGAGCAGGCACAGGGACAGGGAGGCCGAAGAAGAGGCGAAGGCGAGCGCCACAGGGATTGCGGCCGCAGAGGACGACGACGACGAAGAAGACTTCCTGGAAAGTATGCGACCTACCGCCATGGGACTTAAAGAGGCGCCAGCTGCTTCCGTGGGACTTAAAGAGGCGCCAGCTGCTTCCGCAGGACTTAAAGAGGCCCCGGCAGCCACGGGACTGAAAGGGGCAAAGGCCAAGGCCAAGGAACCTCTTTTGCGTCGTGAAGAGACGGCCGATGTAGAGCCCTCTAAGTGGTATTTGGAGCGATTAAAAGAGGCCGATCGGACTGTCTTTGACTATAAGCCAACAGTGCCCAATACCACCTATGCGCGGAAGTGCCAGGCACGAGATGAGAGAATGCCTGCTATTTTAACGGAGGCCCAGTATAATGATATGATAGAGGAATATGAGCCTGAGATTGAGGAGGGCTCCCTGTTTTTCAATCTGTATCCGTTGCGAAAAGAGAAGGACAAGATCAAAGGGCAGAATGGCATTAAACTGGGAGAGGCCTCCACTGAAATCACAGTTATGCGGTATGGTTCCGTGCCTGGAAAACCCAATTATCTGTTCTGTCCAGAACTGTTCTGCCTGTATGACAAAAAAATGATTCTACAAAAGGATTTTGATGCGAAGGTGGATCGTGAAGGGAACCCCAAGGACCGTGGCACCTGTCCGTTCTGTAAGGGCACAGAGATCCCCTTGCCCCATGACAAGCTCGTAAAAGGCGCTACCGTGTTTCGTCGCAACATAAAACCCAAGAGCAATCCGCCCAAACCCCATTTATACATTGGATTCTATGGGAAACTCAAAGCTACTACAAATCCCGATGGGTTCGCAGTGCCCTGCTGCTTTGGTTTAAAGCAGACCCTGCGAATTTCTGATCCTGAATATGAGCATCTTGAATCACTCAAAGTCAGTTCTGACAAGGGGCTGCTCTTGGATGTGGTGGATGCGGATGAGGAACCTGTCAAGAAGCTCAAAGCCCCTAAGAAAGGAACAGCGGCAGTAGCAGCCGTAGAGGAATCCGTAGATGTGGTCTATGAGTTTCTATTTAATAAATTGGACAAGACGTATGTTCTGGACGAGAATAAACAACAACTGGATCCTGGACAGCCTGCGATTCTTCCTGCGCCCTTTGACACCTATTTCCAACAGGACTCAAACAACTTTATTGGTCGTCCGGGGAATCGGCAGCTACTCAAAGACAAGAGCCAAGGATTCATACGAATTGGCACGCAAGTCGGCCCCATCATCACTAAATGCGATTCAAAGCCCAAGGCCACAGAATCCCTCTTGGGTGTCTTGGCTCCGCTCCTGTATGTCAACAGCATCGCCGATGTCCGAAAACTCTTGCTCAGAACCCTTCAGGGACCTGCGGGAGTCAAGCTCTTTGTGAATGCCAATTTTGGCAATCTTGTCAATGAGTTCTACGTGCCCTCGGATCCCGATCTGGGCATTGAAAGGGATCCTGATAATATGACGGACAGACCCGATGTAGGAATCACAAATTCTCTACAGCTGTGGGCGGCTGGCAATCTTGGAGTTCCTGTGACGGATAAGAATCACTATGCGGTTCGTCGCATCCACAAATCCTATAATCGGTTTTTGGCCTTTTTAAAGGATCCCAATCAACGGAAAGATCTGCGGCACCTCTCCACGTTTTTAACCGAACCGGGCCTTCTCCCCGATAATAACAATGGGCTTCAAGTGGTCGTTCTTGAATGGTCCCCAGGCGATGCATCGGTAGTTGTCCGTTGTAGCCCCTATGGGTTCTCCTTAGAACGGCACGTGGAGAACGATTTTGCCTTTGTCACACGGGACGCTGGCGGTCTCTATCAGCTCATTCTGTATACGAAGAATGTGCCAGCCTCCAGAGGCATGGGGGCCCAACATACAACGGTTCACCGCTGGAACTATGCGGACAAGAATAGCGACGAACCATGGCCCCGCATTGTCAAAGACAGAATCAATGAATATATGAAACGGTGTAAAAGTCAGTATACATCCGTCTTTACCAGCCAAAAGGACATTGAATCCAGTTCCCTTGTTCCCCTGTCCGTGGCCCTGACAACTACACTATCCATTGCGTATAAAGAGGGACGAACAAAGCCCGTGAAACCCTATGGAATTGTGCGTGATTCGTATAATCATGCGACCTTTGTGGTCTATTCGCAGTCACTGAAATCCAGTGGCCCGATGATCCCTTTGCCCATTGTGGATGATGGATTCATGCCTGTGGAAGAGCAGTTGTATCTGGATATTGGCGATGTCAAATACGCGAATGCCGATGTTGTGGCAGACTATTATAGGAACTATTTAACAGGGGCTTTTGCGTCCTATCCGGGCTATACGGTCAAGAATGTTATTAAAAATAGGAAGAGACCGGTGGAGGGTCTCCGATTAGCAAATGGCGTCTATATCCCAACGGGGGATATAACAGCTGGCAAGGATATGAGTATGTATAAGGAGAAATCACGGAAAGTGGATGAGTGGTATATCAATCGGCGCTTAACACAGTCCTGTGGCACCGATCCGAATATTATTGATATTGGTCGCTCTCGTTTAGAAGAACTGTATCAGACCTTCCGTTATATGGTTGCGAACTGGATTGCGAGCGAAGAATCGGGCCCTGATATTCGTGAGAATATTGAGAAGATTGTGTTTAATCGGCGGCTCCCCGAGTATGAAAAGCGCAAACGGCTTGAGATTCTGTGTGGCAATTGGGGATCCGATGAAGACGATGGATGGCTCGCGCTCATGAAGCCCAGCGAAGAGGCATTGAACACCCCTATGGGACTTCTGCGGCAGGACTGTCGCGTTCTGGACGAGGGTTCCTGTTCGGGGGCCTGTGTATGGAAACCAGAGGAAGGGACTTGTGCGCTTCATGTGGAGGAGGACACTGAAATTCGTTCTACAGAACCTACGATGGTCAATACGCGGATTATGTTTAGTCGCCGTGTGATTGATGAACTCATTCGGTTCCCGAAGAGGCGCCAAGAACTCTTGACCAGTGCGGTAAGTAAAATGAGCACGATTGTGGAACCCATTCGTGAGGGTGATCAGTATATTATTCCTGAACGGGGTATGAACTGGCTGTCCCTCCTGCGTCTGGACTGGAGACCCCCCGAACGTGAGGTTCCCCTCTTTTATGAGGAAATGGGCACGGAGGGGGCAGAGGCAGAGGCAGAGGAGGAAGGAACAGAAGATGGCATAGTCGCTGCTCTTCCAAAGGCAGTGGATGATCTCGTTGGCTCTAAAACACCCTATACGTTATGGAAGAGTCTAAGAGGGGCTGCCAGCATAGCAGGTATTCTACAAGTCTCCTTGGAAACACTGGGTGTTCGTGCGACAGATACCATCATTCCCGATGAGGGGATTCGGGCCTATGTCAGCACAAGCAAGAAGCATACACCTATAGGTGTGATTGATTTGACGAGAGATGTCCCTGATATTCGGTTTATAAAACATACAAGAGACACAGGAGACACAGGAGACACAGGAGATACAAGAGAGTCTACGAGCGCTCTTGTATTAGTGTTTTTGAAAGGTGAAATAGCATTGTTGATTGAACGAAGTAATAAGCCAACTGTCAAAATCGCAAAACTGGATGGACCCCTCTTAGATGCTTGGAACGCAGAGGAAGGGGCCGTGTCGGTTGCCCCTGCCCCTGCCCCTGCCCCTGCCCCTGCCCCTGCCCCTGCCTTAGTTCCTGAATCTACAGTTAAATCAGTAACTGTTATCCCCACAAAAACACAACGGTTGCGAAAGGCCGCTACAGTAAGATTTGTTTCACCAGAAAAAGAAGTGCTTTCCGAGGCAGCTCCTGTAGCAGAAGAAGTGCTTCCTGTGGCAGCTCCTGTAGCAGAAGAGGTAGTTCCTATATCAGTCCCTGTAGCAGAAGAAGTGCTTCCCGAGGCAGCCCCTGTAGCAGAAGAGGTAGTTCCCGAGGCAGCCCCCGTAGCAGAAGAGGTAGTTCCTATATCAGTCCCTGTAGTTCCTAAAACTGCTTTTGTATCGGCTTCTAAACCAGCCTCTAAATCGGCTTCTGTAGTTCCCGAGGCAGCCCCTGTAGCAGAAGAAGTGCTTCCTGTGGCAGCCCCTGTAGCAGAAGAGGTAGTTCCTATATCAGTCCCTGTAGTTCCTAAAACTGCTTTTGTATCGGCTTCTAAACCAGCCTCTGTAGTTCCTAAACCAGCCTCTGTAGTTCCTAAACCGGCTTCTGTAGCCTCTAAAACTGTTCCTGTAGCCTCTAAACCGGCGTCTGTAGTTCCTAAAGTGGCGTCTGTAGCTACGGTGCCAACTTCAACAGTCCCCAAATCCATTTCCGCACCTATAGCACCTTTAAGTATACTTGAAGCTGCTCCCGAAAATGAGTCAGAGGAGGAAAAGGAAGAGGAGAAGGCGCCTGTGCGCACACTACGCAAAGCAACAGCACCTAAACCCACTGTAGTAGCATCAGCAGCCCCTAAACCCGCTGTAGTAGCATCAGCAGCCCCTAAACCCGCTGTAGTAGCCCCTAAACCCGCTGTAGCATCAGCAGCCCCTAAACCCGCTGTAGCATCAGCAGCACCTAAACCCACTGTAGTAGCATCAGCAGCACCTAAACCCACTGTAGTAGCATCAGCAGCCCCTAAACCCGCTGTAGCATCAACAGCACCTAAACCCACTGTAGCAACCTCAGTTGCAGCATTAAATAATGCTATTAAAAAATATCTACCCAACAATGAATTAGAAGAAGATTAAAGTCGCGTAGCCAATATCTCCTCTATTTCCGTCTCCAGTCGGTTCAAACGTAACTTCCTATACGTCGGAAAGTCAGGATGGAGCACAATCAGATACATGCCTTGAATCCGCATACCATAATAGGTCTCCAAGAGATGCCGATATAGATTCAGCTGTAACGTATAGTGCCAGTAATTGGTATCGGGTAAATGACGGATAGGGTCCAGGCAGCTCTGGAAGGGATTCTCCTGCTTGATCTCCTTCACTCGTTTCCAATCATAGATAAAGAAGGCTCCATCGGAGATCCGCCGAAAGACAGCATCTATTTGGCCCGCGATCTTGTGGTCCTCACTGAACACGGACCACTCCATACGATAGGGTTCCAGCACGCCTTCGTGCTGCTTCCAGAACTCCATAAAATAGGCCCATTCTGGGGTCTCCAATACATCCCTATTCGTGATGTCCTGGCCCTCCAAGAACTGTTCAATAGCCAAGTGGAGCGCTGTGCCGGCCCCTGAGGCCTTGGCACCATTCTCGGTCCACTGCTTCTTGATGTCCGCATCCGACATGCCAAAATAGGGACTCTGGGGCCACTTAGGACTGGCCTTTATTCCCTTGATAACTTTGTCGGCATCAAACTTGTCATGAAAAGATCCCAAAAACTTTGTCACAGAGACATAGCCTTTGCTGGATCCCTTGACCGTATAGATATGACTGGCTTCATCAAAGGAAATATGTTGGTCCCTTGGATGAGCATGCTTTGTCGCTAACATTAGATAGATACGTAGAAAGGGCTTAGGTGCGATTGCTAAATGCGGAGCGCCTCATCATCAATCCTATCCGTCTTAAAATCAGCCCCCTCGGTCGTCACAGCCATAAAGTCATAGGTGCCGGGCTTCACGACCTCTAAATAGCCATAGCTGGGAATCCGATTTCGCATAGGCGTTTTATACCGAATAGACGTAAAGGGTCGTGTATCAATGCGGAGTTCCGCATTGACAGGGAGTGTTTCCAGAGCAGGCACATAATCCGGTTTTGCTCCGCCTGTGCCTGTGACTACCTGTGTATAAGAATGCCCCTTGTATTCAAGCTTCCATTGCTGATGGTTATGAGTATCAGCCGATAGAATCGCAATAGGCTTGTGACCTGTTGTATTCAATACATCCATAACATCATTAACACGTGTTAACATCTGGATTCCTTTTGGCTTTATGGAGAACATGGGCTCATGTTGAACAAGATAGTATCGGTAGCGCTTCTTTTTCAAATACAGAATGACCTCCTCCAACCATTCCAACATATCTGCTACATACTCTGGATCTTCATACAGAGAATTTAATTTCGCATGTTTCTTTTCAAAGGCATTGGTGTCCAGAAACACAAGAGCATAATGATCCTTGGTAAAGATCCGACAAAAAAAGGTGTGGGGCAAGGCCGGTCCAAAGGTCTCCCGTTCCACTTGAAGAATCCGCTTGTCTCCCGCATTGAGTCGCTCGGCATTGTGATTTCCGATGCCCACAAGAAGTTTTCCTTTCGCCCTGGAGTGGATAAGCAGATCAAACCCATGACCGATGTCTTCCATATTAAATGTTTTAATACCTGTATTTCTTGCCTTTTCGGGATAGGCATTGTCACCCGCCGCCACCAAGAGCTCCTTCTCAGGATGCGTTTTAATTATAGCGAGGACAGCATCGCGTGCCGCCGATCCGCGTGCTGTAGGAGAGGTATAGTTCCAGCATCCCATAAACAGAAAGGGATGAAGTTTCTTCTCGGCCACTTGGGTAAAATGGGGCAGAGGAATAGCAGTGGCAGAAGCAGAGGCAGAGGCAGAGGCATTGTAACCACTGGCACTCCTCCTACGTCGGGTTCCACTCATCTCTATTTAGAGACCAGTTCTTTCTTCAGCTTTTCCAAATACAGGATGCCATCCATGAGCTCCTCCTGCGCATGCCGAATCCAATCCAGCGGCTTTAAGTCCGTTCTATCAAGGGTGGTTCCGTATTTGGCTTGGCCTACTCTTGATCGGGACCGAAAGAGTTCCACGACAGACTCTACGATACTGTCCTGAACTTCCATCTAAAAATAGAGAAGGCCCTCCTGTTTAGGCTAAATTAAATCCTGCGACCTCCATAATGAGTCGTCCAATCTTATTACCCCCCTCAACACGCCCACTCTCCCGAAGAACACCCGAGAATTCTCCCGTAGGATCCCCTGTTTTCTCCGTCTGGAAATACAGCATATACTTCTTGGCCTGCTTCGCACCGTCCACAATGTCGTGGAACACTTTGTCCTTGGCCCAGCGATCCGCAAGACCCCTGCGATAATACTCTTCCTTACTACTATTCCACTTTGCGTCATCCAGGGGAAGCTTATAGGTCTTCGTTACCGACTGGAGGGCCTTGCGCACCTCCTGATACTCCTTTAGGATAGCTGCTGAGAGCTTGTCCCGCTGTTTTGCTGTTAGTGCTGTCTTTGATTCAATGCCATTGGCGGCCAGGCCCTCCAGAGCCTTTGTATGAATGATGCCCTTTGTCCCAAAGAGGCGTGCGGCGAGTCCCTCTTCGGGCTTCAGGGACGCATACTTGACCTTCATGGCGGCCCAAAAGTGTTCCAATGACGGATATATCACGCCCTCCTCCTCAATGGACCAGGGCCAGCAGGGCGCTACAATCCGACCACTGCGATCATCGCCGATTCCAAAGGGATCCTTGGCTTTGGCCTCAGGGCCAAACTGGAAGACATCAGAGACCTCAAGGACAGCAGGAGGCTCATAGGTGGGTTTCGCAGATGCTGCCTTTGCCTCAGCCTCTGCTTTTGGCTCTGCCTCTGCCTCTGCCTCTGCCTCTGCCTCTTCTGCCTCTTCTGCCTCTTCTCCCTCCAATCCACGGCGCTTAAAGATGAACCAGCGACTCAGGAAGGAGAATTCCTTCACAGCCTTACTCTTCATAGGATAGGCCTTGGCGGATGCCATCTCATAGCTATCCTTGAAGAGATTCGTGGAGTGCTCCAGTCCTACGGTGGACAACTCCTTGGGCGTAAGGAGCGCAAAGCCGATCTCGTCCAGCCTCCTCTGAAGATACTCAAAGGAGACCAGATACTCCATATGCTCAGCTCCAATGCTCATGAAGTTGACATCAATGGGCAGACCCACGCTGGACTCATCCGCCCGAAACTCCGTGTCCTCATACCGCTTGGCAATGGACCAGATCAAGGTCTCGCCCTCCTTGCCCACGGCCACTTCATCCTTGGCAAGATCCTTGAGCCGATCAAAGACACGCGTTCCGTCCGTGCAGCAGCCGATGAAATAGCCACCCACCTTCACACAGTCCCTCAGATTCGCCAGAAATCCATCCAGCGTCTCCATGTCCTTGAAGAAGTAGTGGAGCGCAAACATACAGGATGCCACATCTGCACCATCTTTGAGTTTCCCACCCAGCTGATCGCGAAGCAGCGGTGGAAGAGGACCCTTCGGACGCTCCTTGGCAAACAGGGACCGCAGAATATCCTGGTCCTCTGACTGCATGGCGGCCTCGCCCTTCTGAAGAGGCTTCGCAGCATCGGCCTGAACAAAGACCATGGGAGGGACGGTGCCCTTTGGCTTCTCTGTCAAGTAGTTCAGGTAGCGGCGATAGATTCCGCTCTGCTTGTCACGAATATTGTTCAGATCAATGTCAACTCCCAGGACAAAGGCCGCCTTGTTCTTATACCAGAAGTCCAGATCGCCTCCTGGACCACAGGCCAGATCCAGAATGGTCTTGGGCCCCGAACCCAGAGCTGCCTTATACAGGATCTGCCCCTTAATATATTTGTTATGGAAATCGCGCAGACCCCTGATCAAGTCCATGTCCTCCCTGGGCGCCGTCCGATTGTAATACCTCTTGTCCCGGCTGAAGGCCCGAATCTCCTCAGCCGTGGGTTCTGCTGCGCCTGTCATGATCATGGACCTCGTAATGGGGTTGTGAATAGAGTTCCACACACCATTTGCATTGATATCACTGTTCATGGTGCGCTCAGCCAGCTTCTTGGCATACCTCTCCGTCTTGTCATGGCGGATTCGCATGGGAATCCACTGCCATCCCGGGCTCCGACTCCTGTCAAATCGCATCTCAAGAATGGTGTTTTCCTGAATAGACTCCTTGGTCTTCTCCGTCTCCACATATTCATCGCCCGTTTCAGGGGCTACCACAACAGGGAGATAGCAGGTATTGGCCATGACATCCGGATAGTGATTGGGGATGAAATACGTGGGGCGATAGACTTGGCGCTTGGATCGGAGTGATGTCTCCTCCCGCTCCCTCTTCAAGGGAAGCATGTCCAGGACGGCCGTCCTGGGATCGTCAAAGATGGAGGACTCCTTGTTGGACTTGACGTAGAGACGCAGGGTCTTGTAGCGCACGGATGCGCCCGTATCAGGGTGCGGTCCCGTCTCCACAAGGTCCAGTGTGGATCCCCGCTTCTTCTCAAACTGAACAAGAAAGTCAATCGTGCTCTCTTCCGCCGGCTTCCACTTGAACTGCTCCCAAAAGGTCGTGCCGCTCTTCTTGGGCAGCGGCGTCAGATTGGGCGTCAAGATGAGCCCGTCCGTGTGATAGACCTGCTTTACATTTAGGATGGCCGCACACTTGAGAAAGATGGTGTTCGGATTCTCAGGACTGGCAAATTCAAAGTTCTTTCGCATGACCTGAAATTGGTTTGCCGCGGTGATTCCATGGACAACCGATTTTTTTTCACCATCATTCCAGATATCCATCCATTGATTCATCTTTTCATAGCGAGTCTCCTTGTTCTCGGGAATATAGAACGGCAGATCCGATACCGTGGTCCCATCCAGCGTATAGATGTCAAAGAGGAGCACATAGGAAATGGCCTTGTTGTCAGCCGTCCGCGTGACCCACTCGGCGTCCAGGATAGAATCCGCGCAACCCGGATTCTTCAGGTTGGTCTTATACACCATCATACCGGCATCCAGGAGGAAGAGTTCACCCTGTGGATCCGTAAAGGCCAGGACACGGAGCCCATCGGCCTTGTCCGTCACATTGTAGTTGTTCCGAACATTGGCCACTGACTTGTCTGTCAGATCTGTGGTCATATGCTTGGCCTCCATCGTAATAGGCTGAACTCCCCGAAAGGAGGCGTTCTTATTGAGGGCCAAATAGGCGGCCTTTACACGATCCACCTCCGGCTGCTTAATCAGAAAGGTGTTCTTCTGAATGGCTCGGAGGATCTCTCCGATGCCTCGGACTAAGCAACGCCGCGCGTTCGCCAGATCCTTTGTGGCCTCTCCGCGCATAAGCTCCACTTCAATCTCATACCGAATGGGCTGCTTGAAGATATCCTGGTCCTTGAATCGCTTCTGCCACTGGAATTCCCCGTTGACACTGGGTGTGGAGCGAACCATGGACATATCAATCTTCATACCCTGGCCCTCAAAGCTCCAGCGCTTAATCAGACGAAATCCCTTGTCCTCTTGGGACCAGTTCGCCAGGATCTTCAAGCGACGATCATCATCAGGGGGCACCAGTTGCTCAATGCGATTCTTAAGATAGAACCCGTAGTCCTCTATGAATATACGGCTCGTGGGGCTATGACGACTCTTACTCAGAACATTGTATTCCTTCCCTTCAAGTGTATCATCACGACAGTATTCCTGGAGTGTTGGCACCACACCGACCCCCTCAATGGAGAAGCGAAGTCCCTCGGGCACAAGGATGCTCAGGCGGTCATCTTGACGACTGGGCACATACCCCTTGGCCTGGAGGCGCTGGGCGACGGCCACAAAAGTCGTCGCATCCACGACGCCATCTTCTCCAAAGACAGCCTCCAGCTCCATCTGTTGGCTGGGAATTGCATTCGCAAGCCATTCTGTGAGCAACCCGTCCATTTTGGTTACCAATGCAGCATCAAGCTCCATTATGGATATCTCTAGTTAGTATGGCAGAAATACCTTAGGCTAATGAGTCAAATTTAATTACGGCCTGTTTAGAGGCCCTAATTAGATTCTTAAACATGATTCTTATACACCCTCCCTCAGCTCCCTTTCTTCTTGTATCAATTGCTTTACCTCAGGATCATTTGGATTGGCCATTAAAGCAGGGATTACCAGTATGGGAAGTATTGTAAACGCAACAATTACCCATGCGATCCAATAATAGCCTTGGCTATAACAGGCCCAGTTTGTAATAAAGGCAAGTAAACACGTAAATAGAACATTTACTAACATGTTTAACGCAGCACCTTTCAATGTTATTTCAATAAGTAAAATATCAAGCACTATGGCGATGGCGGACAGCAATATAACCAGCTTTGTTAATACACACAGTTCCATATACGTTTTAATTAGAAATTAAACCATGAGTGCCTTCATAGTCCGAAGACGCCCCAACCGCTTCGCAAGTTCCCCCTTCAACAGTTTGGCATCCGAGGCCTTCCAGGTCACATGTTCTGAGAGTTCCCGCACAAGGGCCTCCTTGGTCTCCTCCACGGTAGGCCAGTCCACAATCCATCCATTGCTCTCTATGGCCTGAAGCCAGGTCCATACAATCTGCCTGGTAGCCGTATCCTCCTCGGTAACCGCCAACCACCGCGCATGATAATCCACAATCCACACAGGCTTGTCCCATGTGCTCGGATCCGACGAAAAGGAGATGGAACCCTTAGAAGCCCCCTGGAGCTCCTCCGGCCTGTCCTCCCGATCCTCCTCTATTCCCTTTGCGTCCCTCACAAAGACAAAATGAACCCCCAGCAAATGCCCTACGCCCGAATACAGGGCGATCCAGTCCTCCTCCTTCACCGGCGTTCCATGAAGGACGGAACCAATTCCATCAAAGATCCGACGACGCTTCCGGGCAAATGCGCTCCCCGCCAATGTCTCACACTCCGTTTGGAGACTCGTCGCCAAATCCCGCATGATCGTCGTTCGGACCGAGGTGGTCGCATCCGCAAAGAGGGGGTCCTTGAGAAAGGCCGCGACTCCCAAGAGACTCGGCACGGGCACCGACTGGTATGCGGAGAGGTGAAGGGAGGCCATGGAGGTCCCCAGATCCTTCTTGGCCTCCACAGTTTGTTGAATCCGAATCGGTTCCAGCGAATGGCCCCGATTCGGATTACGCTTGGACCAGTCCAGGAGCTGGCCAATGCTGACATTCTGATAGACTTTCGCTGTCGCCATCCTCTATCCTATTAGTGTTACGAAGACTTAAGTTCCTAAATCATTCGGATACATAACCATCCACCAAATACTTGTTCGTCTCTTCACTGAGTGTGGCCAGCTGCTTTGTGCGACCCTCCTCCAGTCTCCGATTCTCTAAACAGAACTTCATGTATTCCTGGAACTGCTCAAAGGTGGTCTCCTGGACAGACATGACATCAAAAAAGATGCCATTGCTGTTCTCTGTAAATTCCTCCTTGCCCCTCTTTAAAATCCGAAAGATCTCCTCATATTCGGCCTTGACCAGGATCTTCAGATTCTCAAAAAACTGTTTTCGCTGTTCATAGGACATCTCTAATTCCCGTAAGGACGGAAAGGGTGTGCGTTTGGACGCATTAGTAGACCAGTTGAACCTCGGGGCCCTTCGGCTCCACAAAGGCCTTTGTATACATCGCATAGACCATATCTGGAACGGGCTTTTCACGGAGCTTATTAAAGGGTCGGCCATCGCGGATATGCCAGAGAATACGGAAAGGAATGCCCTTTTCCTTGGCCAACTCCGCATAGGGCTTGCGATTCTCTTCGGATGCATGGGTGGCATCCACCACGACGGATCCGCCCTTTTCCAGCGCGGCCTTGACAGCCTTCATGGATTTCTCTTTTGTCTTTGTGACATCTTGTTCCACATGCGTATATCCCTTTGAGGCCAAGGCCTTTCCTGACGTGGACTTTCCTGAGCCCGGATTGCCCATGAGAAGCACGAGCTCCTGTGATTCACTGCCCTCCAGCGGAGGGGAGGATCCAAAGTAGTCGGTATCATTGGGAAGGCCAAAGGTCGCTCCGATCCCCTCCGCAAACTTCCTATCGGAATCGGACCACGTATAGGGTGCGAAGGGGGTATCCGCACCGGCGGCATCACCTATCATGCGGACTTCTGTGACATTGGCCTGTGTGATTCCGAGCTTCTTGAGAAGGACATCATAGAGACCACGGCCCGGCTTCCTATACATAGGATCCTTGGCCGCCGTGGCCACAAGGAGCCAGGGACTCCATCCATTGGCGGCAAGAAGTGCTGCGAGAATGGATTCCAGCTTGCCCTTGATCTCCACTGTCTTCTTGGACCAGTTGCCTTGATTGGAAATGAGACCCACTACCCAACCGGCCTCCTTCCAACCATTTAGAACGCCTGGGACATCTCCGAGAAAGATCCAGTCATTGGCATCCTTAGCGGCCAAGAGATTTCCTGATTTGGAAGTGATGAGGGTTCCATCCACATCAAAGAGAACCAGGCCAATGTTTCCATCTGCGTCTTTGGTCACGGGAGCAGTAGAAGGGTATACAACATACTTGTCCGTGATCTCAGGCTCTGGAACTGCCTTTGTCTCCTCTGCCTCCTCTGCATCTTCTCCTTCCTCACCCCCTGCCTCTTCTGCCTCTTCTGCCTCTTCTGCCTCTTCTCCTTCCCCCTCCTCACCCCCTGCCTCTTCTGCCTCTTCCTCTTCTCCAGCATCGGTGTCTACATCCGTAGATCCCAGATCACTCTCTTCCTCTTCCTCTTCCTCCTTTGTCTCTGGCTTCACAACTTTTACAGGCTTTGGCTCCACCGCCACCTTTTCCTTAGCAAATCGGTTGATAAAGATACCATTTACCAGAATATAAGGATCATTGACTTGGAACAGGGACTTCTTGAGTTCCACTTCTACCGTATCTCCAATTTCCACGGATTCAAACTCCTCATTGCCCAAATGAAGATCACGGGGAATCTGAATTCGCAGAGCCTTCTGATAGGTCACATATAGACCCATCTTATTCTTTCGGAGCACCTCCCCTATTACCTTCATGCCATCCACAGGATAGTAGACCTGTCCCTTTGCCTTTACGTAATACAGAGCGTCCCCAGTAAACCGACCTGGTTCAAAGTAACCCATTGAATGTGATTCAATTGCTACACTGTTGGGGATCACAAAGCCATGCTCGGAACAGCGATTTTCCAGTGTTTCCTGAAGTTTCTGTAGCAACATACTCTTAACAGTTGTATCTTTACCAATCTTATTCAGATGCTTGGCATTCAGGCTAACCTTCTTTTCAAAGAAGGCGGTTGATTCCATCCTTAGTATAGGATCCTATTGTTTAAGTAGATTATCAAATTTAATCAGACTCTTCTGCTGCTTCAATTACAGGCGCAACAGGAACTGACTTGGCCTTTCTAAGGGTTTTACGGACAGGCACTGCTTCTTCTTCGTCTGGTTCCTCTACTTTGGATTTGGCTTTGGCAGACTTTTTAGGGACAGTTGTTGCTGCTGCTGTTGTTGCTTTTACAGAACGTTTAAATCGCCCCGTATATCCAATTAACCGAGCCTGAACAGGACGGAAAAACCATCGGACATTATTGATCTTCGCATGATCCATGTAGCGTAATACCAATTCCTGTATGGTACAGGCGCGAATAGGGTTTTCAATTTTCCGAGGTCCGCTGGCAATGACATCCGACTCTAATTCCAAGTTGGCATGGTCTGCCGTTTCAAGAATAGTTCCCAACTCTAAAAGCGTCTTCTGATGATCCGAAATATTGGGTATGACGTGGCACATACGCCCACTGCTACTTATGGAACGCTTTGTCCCAGGCGTAATTTGGTCATTTATCTTAAAGGTCAGTCCCATGTTGTGCGAGGTCAAAAATCCATAGTAGTCTCCTGTCAAGAATCCTGGCCCCTGTTCTAAGAAACGATTGGGAATATCCTTTTCAGCACTCTCAAGCTGGTCCACAATACCAGGATCACAGGGCCCCCCCTTACAGATATACTGGATCGTGGCATCTTTGGGATTGTAATACCGATAGACCCGTGTTTTTGCGCCAACCTTTGTCTTACCGTCCTTTACCATATCCTTGGCTGCAGGTGCGTCTCGTGTCACCAGTTCAATCTGTTCCTCCAGAGTGAACCACGTATCCCACAGGTATTCAATGACAGTCTTGTAAAAGGCTTCCGAATCTCCTCCCGACAGATGAACGGACTTATGAAACCAGTGAATCATCTCCACGATATTCGTATATTTTTTAATAATATTGGTCTCCTTATTCCCCATATAGGTAATGCGTTCCGATACAATATCAGGATACGTGTAACTCTCAGGCGGCTCTGTATCCTTAAGGTCTGTGATCCAGTCATTGATAACAGTCCATATGTCTACTATATCATGTTTGGATTCCACAGGCGGAGATTCGTCCACGTTGATCTCCTCCGCTGCTGCGTGCTCGGGGACAGATGGCTCAAAAAAGTCCCGTTTTACCGGAAAGGCCGCTGCCCGAATTGCCACAGGTATATGAAGATCCAGATAGACGTTTGGCTGAAAGACATAATAGCCATTACAGTATTTGATATACCCCTTTACACCCTTGTGAACTACTTCAAAGGCCTTATTATCAATGACCGACGCAAAGAGTTCTGCCCTTGCCGCTACAGGAATGTCGCCAAAGATGTCCGACCAGAGCTGGGCCGATTCATAGAACACCTCGCGCGCAAAGAGTTCCCGGAACTGTTGACGGAGCGAGGATTCTCTCCACTTGGCCGCAAACTCACTATACGTGCTATCATCGGCGGCTTCCGGATCCACTTTGATCTTGGGCACACAATCATACATACAACTGTCGTTCCAGTCGCAAATGGCCGTAAAGGGCTTATCATTGATATCTACATCGGGCCTCTCCGTCCCTTTGCTGTCAAACTGTAGAACAGGTTTCTGATCACGAATAATGATGGCATCGTGGTTCAAATTACAGTCAATGGCCCGGATCTTGAGCGCCCGTGTGACATTGCCGACCTCCACGGCCTTCCGGAACGCCACACGGTAACTGTATAGATCGCCCGTCTCCCGATCATCCTCTTCAGGGAATACCGCAGAATACAGATGAATGGTGGTGTTCCGTTGTGTCACAGGGAGCGCCGAATGACTACAGAACCGAATCGCACGGCCAATGATCTGCTCCGTGCGATTCAAGTGATACCAGGTGTCCAGAATGTGGACCTCCCGAATATACCGCAAGTCCACACCCTCTCCCGCAATCTGACTGCCAATAATGACCTTCATAAGAGACCCGTTCGCATTTCCTGGCTTGCGCTCCTCATTGATAGTGCCGGTATTATTGGGTGTTAAAGCATTATTGCCTGTAATAAGTCCATAGCAGGCCTTGACAAAATCGTGATCGGCGCCGGCATGCGTCTTCTCTTTTCTCTCACAGAGCGCACATTGAAGACCGCCTATTACCTGAACCCTATCCCCTAACAGTCCTGTTGTTCGTCCTGCTGCGGGACTATAGCCGTTGGCCTCCAGGGCAAGAGCCAGAGGAAGCGCTCCCATCGCCACGGTGCGAATATACACAAAGCAGACGCCCTTTGCAGTTGCTAATTGATCCAGCAAAAATGCGAATTTAGGTGAATAGTTCTCCAAGTTCTCCCTGGCCAACCATTTTGCGCCCCCTGCCACCTTACTCGTATAGACCACTTCAGATCCACCACTCTTAGTAAACAGGTTCTCTAAAGCATCGGGGGCCAACCTACTCTTCACATCTGCCAGAGTCTCTATGGGCGTTCCCTCCGGATCGGGGGGAACACAGTTCCCGGCCTGAATAATGGTTCCAAGAACAGTTGCCGCAATTCCATCCTTGTCGCTGGTCTCCAATTCATCCACTAAGAGGCGACTTGCGGCAAGCGCATCCCCCGTGAGTTCAATGGGAACAATGGGCAGATAATCTTTAAAGACATCCTCTCCGTCTGGAATGGGACCGGCACGAGGTGTCTGGGTAGGATACTCTCTGTCACGGAGAAGAGGTATGTCCTGGGGGTCTAACCGAATCGGGAAGCTCTTGGGATTCTCGCCGCGCATGAAACTGATGTAGCGACTGGCGATATATCCCAGATACTCCTTGCCCTTGGATCGTAGGCTTCCATCCCTGTGAAAAATGAGCTTGTCATCAATCGTGGCCTTCTTGTCATTCGCGAGCAGCAGATTCAGTATGAAAATGATCTCCTTGTAGCTGTTATACATGGGCGTCGCCGTTAAGAGAACCAGCTTGAGTCCCTGGGCATATTTGACCACTTTGCGGAGAAAGGGGGTCATGAATTTCCCCTCGGCGACTTCCCCCTTGACCTTGGCGCCTGCCTTGGCGACTCCTGGATCCTCCTCCTCTTCCACAATATCACGAACATTGTGGGCCTCGTCAATAATAAGGATTTTGCCGCTAAAGTGATCATTGATCAGCTTGTATTTCTCTTTTTCTATGTCCTCTTCCGACAGCTCAGGGTCAATTGTCTTATACAGGCTGTCCACGTAGTTCCCAAATTGGACATAGCCCATGATGTTGTAGCGGCGATTAATGGCCCTGCGAATGCGGCGCTCAATACGTCGCTCATCCTTCTCAAATGTCATTCCTGTCAGTTCCAAATAGGTGTTTCCAGTGCATCCCACTTGAGAATTGGGGTCCATGGGGCCTGTTCCAATCGTTGTTTTATTGATATCAAAAATCGTTCTATAGAACCCTTCTTGAATTGTGGGGGGCGCCACTAAAAAGATCTGATCCTTGGGATATGTGTCCAACCAGGCCTCCGCAATCTGGACGGCCGCACAGGTCTTTCCTACGCCGACTCCATGATACAACAAGGCGGACATATAGGGGCTCTGCGGACTCATCAGATTCGCTACAAAGCGCTGAACCGGTGTGACCTCAAACTGGGTCACATCCCCACAGGGATCGTTCTCAGGCTCCCACGTGTCCTGAAGTGACTCGGCAAACTCCCGTTTTGCCAAGAGCTTTTGAAGAAATTCCGTCTCGGCGGCCGTGGTTTCAGGATAGGCGCCCGTGTCATCTTCCCACTGCTTAATGAAATTGGCCGGGAAAAGTCCCTTTTTCTGTAGTGTATCCACTATCTTGTTGCGCACATCAGTATCTGTTTCCGTGTCCCATAGATCTAAGAGTTCTTCGTCTGGAAGCGTCTCAACGTCCATGCTCCTCTACCCTGTAGAACCTAATATTTATAAACGTAATGGGACGAGGTGTGTGAGTGCCTGACTGGCCCGCTGAAGGACCGTCCGTTTTTCAGTGTCACGGCTCCGTATTTTGGTCAGAGCCTCCTCCAAGGAGAACCAGCCGACAGCACCAATTTCCCGATTCATATGAGGATTCGTAGGATCCATAGACACGACTGTCCCCGAGGGACACAGGGCCAAATAGTATTTATGGCAGTAATTGACTTGATTGCTGCCCTTAAACGACTCTACGAGAGGCTCTATGTTCTGAATAATCTGAAAGTCCTTGTCCTTCAAACTGGTCTCCTCCTTGAATTCACGAATCGCCCCCGCCAGATCCGTCTCTGAGGGATTCCGACGACCCTTGGGAAAGCCCCATTCAGGTTCTGCCCAGGCCGTCGGATGGGCCGCTAAGAGCCCCTTTACGTCCCCCAGTTGTCTATATTTGCGATAGCTGTTCTCAAAGTCCGTTTTATGAGTGTCGGCGGCTAAGCCCCAGACACTCGTCCAGAGCTGCTCAAAGGTCAGCGCTCTAATCTTTTCGTGTTCCCCCTGAGTCATATTTGACAGCAGAGAATGAAGATAGTCCCGTTCTACAGTAGAGTATTTGCCGCGCACAAATTCAATGAAAGACAGGGAGTCTCGCCGGCAAATCAAGAGATACTGGACAGGCTGCCGGCCGGGAATGAGCTGTTGGGCTTCTGATAGCAGGGTGGATTGTAGTGTAGTGGTAGAGGAGGCATCCGTGAAGCGCATCGCAATGAGTCCATAGCTGGTGATGGGATATTTACAGTCCCTGAAAAAATGGCCCTCTAAACCGCAGTTGGAACAGATCATGGATCGGCTATCATGATATCGTTTGTATGACATGGAGGTCCCTTAGAGTAAGTAGTTTAGAGTCCCTTTAGACTTGGACTAACCTACCTGTGGCAAAATATATACTAATAGTTTGCTATAGATAGAGTAGGGATCATGCAGTTCAGTCCTAACGTCTGGGGACCCTTTTTCTGGCATACAATTCACGTAGCCGCCCTGGGCTATCCCCAACAACCCTCCTATACGGAGAAAAAGGCCGCCAAAGAGTTCTTTGAATCACTCCAGTGGATGCTGCCCTGTGGTATCTGTCGGGAGCACTATTCCAAACATATCGTCGCGAATCCGATCTCCACATTCCTGGACAAACGATCCGATCTCTTTCGGTGGACCATTGATATCCATAATGCCGTCAATGAGAGCTTAAAGAAACCCAAGTGGACGGAGCAGGAAGTGTTGGCCTATTATAATCGGCTGGGGAAACGGGATAGGAGCCCCGTGTGGACCAAGGAGGATATGAAGGAGATTGATCTACAGAGTTTTGTGCGGGGCCTGGCCTTTGGATCCATTGGAATTGGAACAGTTGCTGGATCTATATGGTTGCTTAATAAACTTAACTATATTTAGGGATGGCTCAGACAAGGAGAGCCAAAAAAATCAAAACTCTGGTCCTGAAACCTAAAATGACTGATAAAGAGATTGAGGCCAAGGAAGGAACCTACTTTGACGGAAAGAACTGTCAAATCATCAATGAGGACGCCGATGTCTATGGCCTCGTCAATGGTCAAAAACAGCTCTTGGCCAAGTTTCGTAAGAATGTCTTTCCTAAACAAATAACTGAACTCGGTTGGGATTCGTTCTATAGAGCCGCCGCTGCCTCCAGGTCCAGGGGGGCCGCTGCCGGTCCTATTCAGGCCAAGTCCAAATACTGGAAAACCCGGAAACTCGTAGAAACGAACGGCTGGTGGGCCCGTTACAAGTCAGGCAATAAGACCAGCAAGATGCGCGTAAACAACCCCGTCTTCTCCTCGGTGGTTGGCTACTTTGAGGCCACGCCTTTCATGAAGCTGCCGTGCCGCCTGACCACCTATACGCAGAACTACTTTGAGGACTACAAACAAGGCCTACCGTTCATTGAGGCCATTGACAAGGAGTTTAAACACCTGGTGCCCCAGGCCCATAAAAAACAGTATGCTCGGATCCATGGCACTCCGACCTATCAGATCAAAGATACTGCCTTTTCGTCGGTCACAATTAACCGTAACTTTAGAACAGCTTTACACAAGGACGCGGGGGATTTTAAGGATGGCTACGGGAACCTGACAGTTCTGGAACGGGGGAAATACCACGGGGGTGAAACCCTGTTCCCCCAGTTTGGAGTAGGATTCAACTTGAGAACCGGCGATTTTATTGCCATGGATGTTCACCAGTGGCACTGTAACACGGACATGTTTGAGACCCCTGAGGACAAGGCGTTTAATAAAACCCTGGACCCCATCAAATACTATAAGACCAAGACGGGGACCCAAGGTGCTGAGCACCCCTTCACCCGCATCTCCTTCGTCTGCTATGTCCGCGAGGACTTAAAGAACTGTCAATCGGCCAAGACGAAGGCCTATTACAACCGCATTGGATTTAAGGACGACAGTTAAGTATCTTGTAGAATGTCCGAAGAACAGTTCAAAGGCAATTTAGAGATTCGGAGACAACTGTCCGAATCTCTGGCTTCCAAGAAGCCGCTATTGATTTGTCGGGTGTCCATTGGGGGGGAGGCCGAGATCATCAATGACTATTTTTTGAAGAAGATCCAGCAGCTTCATGTTTGGCAACTGAACCATATTGCGGGCATCCATCTGACGTCGGAGGCCGATCTGAAAGAGTATGTTATGGCCTCCTTGAGGGCCTGGCAGCATACGACTCTTATGGCCATGTGGGCGGATCGGAAGGGCTGGGCGGCCCAAGACCGACTGATTGACTTGACCAGGAAGCCCATGGTGGAGGCCCAGGCCCTGGAGCCCTTCTATTTTTTGGACAAGGGACCCACCTGGATGGACGTTCTCAAAGGCAAATCTGTGCTCGTTATAAGTCCCTTTGCCAAGACCTTTCAACAGCAACTGGACTCAGGGAACATGAAGAGGATTTTCACTGCAGATTGGTTCCAAGACACATCCTTTTCGTTTATCAAGCCGCCTGTAACCTTGGCCGGCAATCATGGATCCAGGCCTTGGACCATTCCCTTTCAGGAGTTCCAAGAACAGTTGAGAACTCATGTGACAGCGAATAGGCCCGACTTGTGCCTGGTCTCCTGTGGTGGCTATGGGCTTCCTGTCTGTGACTTTCTATTCACAGAACTGAATACAAGCGCCTTCTATGTGGGGGGTGCTCTTCAGCTCTTCTTTGGAGTTCTGGGGAATCGCTGGCTCAAAAATCCAACCATTCAGAAATACGTGGCAGCCAACCCTGAGGCTTGGGTCCGTCCCTCAGAAGAGGAACGTCCCCCCCGATTTAAAGAGGTGGAAGGGGGGTCCTACTGGTAGAATAATCTTGTTTACAGACAGAGTTACCATGAGTATGAATATGTTTGGTTATGCGCCACGCGCCCCTACAAGGAACTACTATACGGCGGCCAGCGTGAATGTATTAGATACAAACACTATGAGTTGGACGGCAATTGGCGGATATACTGTTGCCATCCTCATCGTTCTGTTGATTCTGCTTCTATTCATTAACTATACAATCTACCCTATTTTCCAATTACAGCCAGGGGGTCCAGGCTTTATTCGCATCCCCTATATGGAGTCCCAAGAGAAGTATTGGACTTCCCTTAAACCACCCTATGATGATATCAGTGGCAACTGTAAGGTCAATATGGCCTCTATGACGTATAATTGGTCTATGGTGCTTGACCTGTCTATTAAAAATCCCAATATGAATCTTCAGGACAACAATAATAAGACCCTCTTCCGATTGCTCTTTAATAGGGGAGGGACAATTATTGGAACCCCTGTATTTATGGATGGATCCATTACTGATGTTATTACAGGGCATAACTTGGCCATTGGCCTGCTCCGAGACACGAACGACCTGTATATATCTACGACAACCTCGGTGCCGGTTCCCAATTCTAACACGACTACGCCACAAGAACAGGGCGTATTGATTAACAATATTCCCACTCAGACCCCTTTTCGGATTGGTGTGACGGTCATGTCAACGTATATGGAGGTCTACTTGAATGGAAAACTCGCCAAAACAATCAAATTGGCCTATCCTATCACGGATAGGGATTCGTCTATGCCGATACTGTCCTTTCAAGGCCCTCAGGGCTCTACGCCGAACCAGATTGCTCGTGTTGGTAATTTACTGGTATGGAATCAGGTCATTAGTCCCTCGGTCATGAAATATGCCAAACCAGAACTCATGGAACCATCTCCTGAGGATACACTGGGGGCGGCGGCTGGATCCTGTGGCGCAAGTCTGTATGACAGTTTGAATGATTTAACAGGAGGGCGTCTCAGTGCTGCTAATCAACAGCTGGATACACTGGGGGCGGCGGCTGCGGATATGACGCTGAATGCGGCGAGGATGGCGGCGACAGGAGTCGCAACAAGCACTTCTACCAGTTAATAAAATCCTCTATTCATGGTAGGGAATGAGCAGCGGTATAGCTGATTTTTATGGCAGCTTTGAATTATCAGAATCGGTTGGCTCCAGTTATATTGTGTGGCCGTTTATTGTATTTATTATTCTGCTTATCATCTTTGCTATTCTATTCTTTAGAAACAGGAGTCCCGGAATTAAGGACTATATGCCCGATGTAGTATCCCTATCGGATACAACCTATGCCATTGGATCTAATGAAGCCCATCAGATTCTCTTGTCGGGTCCAGGGGCCACATTGGCCGGGCTGTTTAATGTAACCATTGGTGATAAAACAACACAGACGGCCACCTCGGCCACCAATAACTTTTCAACCCTCTTTGGCATGCGAGGCTCCGTGGAATTTCAGTTGGCCCCTGCGAATATCTCCAATCCCAATTCTACTGCGCAGCTCCTTATTACTACAAACGCAAAGGGCCCAGGCAATACATTTGCCACGGAGGCCATTCCTCTGCCACCTCTACCGGCTCAAAAATGGACCTTCATTGCCATTCTTCGGGATGGTCGCCGCTTTGATGTCCTGTATAATGACCAGGTTGTCGGCAGCCATCGCTTAACCTATTTTCCTAATACGGGTATTCAGAACCAGCTCCAGGTGGGCCAGGCTCCCCTGACAGAGAAGTCTCCTGCACGGTTCTTGGGACAGGCGAAGCACCTGTTTGCTTTCAATCGTCGTATGGCGCCTGGGGAGCTCGCAGAACTCCGAGCCAAATATGTAGATACGACGGGAGCCCCTCCCATTCCTCTGCCCTTTCCGTTTCTCCCATTTAGTCTCCCTGGCATCTGTATTCCCGGTCTCCCCTGTAATCCTTTGGATCGGCCACCGCCGAATAGTCTACAGGCGTGGAGTAGTCCTTATGCATAATTAATTATATTCTTAACGGTCCCTCCTACTATAAATTTAAGCCCTTATCCATTATGGATAAGGGCTTAAATTTATAGTAGGGTTAGTGTTAAGAATATAATTAAGCCCCCTCCGAAAGAGGGGGCTTAATTATATTCTTAACGGTAAACAGAATTATGGCAGAATCCAACGCTTCCAAGTCATCCTCCCCTTTTACAGGAACTCTGTTATTTCAAGGAATCATCGCTATTTTGGGACTTGTAGGATTATACTATCTGTATACGTATCTCTTTGTGTCTACCAGTGCCGCTCCTGCTGTCCTTCTATCAGGGAAACAGGTCGCCACCACAGCAGGACCTATTATAGTTCCCGCAAATAATCTACCGCCTCTCTTTACTGGTGGAGAGTTTTCCATTAGCACATGGATAAATGTAAATAATATTAATACAGCCGCCCCTGGAAAGCCCAAATCCATTATTCGTATTGGCGGCCCCAACTTTGATACTGTTCGGATCTATTTGGGCGGACAGGGAGCCCAGTTAATGATTCGGTTTGATACAACACCACCAGGGTCTACGAGCACTACACATAAACTTCCAGCTGCGAGAGCCGCTACAGCCGCTACAGGCAGTGCTGCCGCTGTAGATGCTACCAATTTTTTTAACAGCACTGTAGCCTATCAATCCGCTATTCTTGATACCACCCAGGGCGCCTGTGACATTCTCCAGATTGATATGCAGCGATGGATCTGTCTGGTGGTCACCGTCAATGGTATGTCCTGTGATGTGTATATGGATGGCAAGCTCGTCCGATCCTGTCCTCTTGATAACTATTTCAATATTGACACTAACTACAGTGCCTATATATTGGACGATGGGACGGGGGGCCAGGGAGGATTCGGCGGCTATATCTCCACAACGGCCATGTATGGCCAGGCCTTGAGCCCGGATGTAATCTATCAGATGTATATGGCAGGGCCTGAGCCCATTACGAATATCTGGGGGTATCTGGCCTCCTTTTTCAGCCCTACAGCAGCCTATTAGTGAAATAATTCCGCGCAGGTAATAGAGTGAAATGAATTCAAGCGGAGGTTCTACCAACTATATGTTGGAGTTGGCAGTAGGGCTTATAGCAGCAGTGGTTCTGTATTTTGCCCTGGGATCTTTTCAGCTTCTTGCGACCTTTATCAATCGCTTAGAGGCCAATCGTGTGAATCTCTTGCCCTATACCTATGTCATGGATACGGGGCCGAAACAGCTTATTCAGAATCCCAATCTGGATATGGGCGTTACAGCCTATCCGTCCAGCAATGAAGCCACGGGTATTGAATTCACATATAGCTTCTTTCTGAATGTGCCACAGCAGGCCTTTGATACCACGCGCCCCAATGGATTGCAGCATATCTTTCATAAGGGCAGTCCTCTCCAGTATCCACTTCTGGGTCCCGGTGTCTATATGTTGAGTAATATCAATACTCTCCGTGTCTATATGAATACATCCGATGCTTGGAAGAATTCAGCTGATGTAGACAACTTTCCCATTGGCAAGTGGTGTCATGTAGTGGTTCTGTGCCGTTCTATGCATTTGGAGATCTATGTGAATGGAAATATCAGCAGTCGCTTAGGGTTCAATGTGGCCCCCCCCTATCAAAACTACGGCGACATCTATACATTTTCGGCACAGAAACGTGTCAGACCCGGCGATCTGCCTGTAGTAGGAAGCTGTAAGGGACAGCTGAGTCGGTTATCCTATTTCAATTATGCTCTGAGCTATTCTGAGATCAATAAATTGATGAATGAGGGCCCCTCCTCCTATATAGACCAGACCCCAGGCAGCACGACGACTACGTATTTGACGGACAACTGGTGGACAGCGGACTTTACCCAATGAGCTTTTATGGCAAAGCCATTAAAGCCAGCAAATAGGCGTAGATTTGGCTATAGCTCATAAAAGCTCGCAAAATAGGCGTAGCGCTCGCATCCCTCTTTTCGTGTTTGTTGGACCACGAAAAGAAGGAACCTAATCACAATCTATCATAGAGACCTAACAATGCCAGGGGGAGGCCTCTTTGCTCTTGTAGCCTACGGCCCTCAAAATATACTTCTCAGCGGCAATCCTGATTTTACCTTTTGGTATAAGACCTATAAAAAATACGCACACTTTTCGGAGGAATCCGTCACGCAACCCATGGATGGCATTCAGGAATTGTCCATTGACCAGCCTGTTCAGGTTCGTTTCAAAGTCACTCGCAATGCCGATCTGATCCGTGATATGTATCTCGTTGTGGATCTTCCCGATATCTTCTGTAAATATCTGGATCTTGATGACCCTGCCATTCAACGGTCCAGTCAGCTGAATTTTAATTGGACTCGGTATATCGGCTGTCAGCTCATTCGGCAGATCGGATTCTATGTAGGCGGCCAGAAGATTCAGGAGTTTGATGGGCTGTATATGATCGCCAAGGCCCAGGCAGATCTGACCAATACCCAGTTCCAGAAATGGCGCCGGCTCATAGGGGATGTCCCCGAACTATATGCCCCTGCTACGGGCACCTATGCGGGTGGCTATAATGGTGCGGGCTATCCTCTGGTATATCCCGATACGTCGGGAGGTAACGTCAATCGTCCCTCTATCTTTGGACGTTCTCTGATGATTCCACTGCCCTTCTGGTTTACAGAAAATCTCTCGGCGGCTCTTCCCCTGCTCTCTCTTCAATACCAAGAATGCGAAGTCCAGATCACATTTAATCCTATTAATCAGCTCTACCAGCTCTTAGATGCAAATGGCTATACGGTGGCCCCTGGATATCAGCGTGTTCCCCCGCCCCCCTTGGAGGCCGTCAATCCCTCCTATATTCAGTCCAATTCATCCTATGACAACATAGGGAACTTTTTAACGGATTGGGGAACTGTCCCCCCTCTGATTCCCACCTGGCCCCTGAGGCCCCGCATACAGGCCACCTATGTCTATTTGACCGATGAAGAACGCACAATCTTTGCCTCCACGCCGCTTCAGTATGTTGTCCGACAAACGACTCTGTATTCGTTTCTTGGACTCCTGAATCGCCAGTTTGTAGAACTCCGAACCCATAATCCCATTAACCGCATGTTTATTATTCCGAGCCGCTCCGACTCTCTCCAGTATCGGAATGAGGTGGGCAACTGGTCTAATTGGCCCCAATCCTTTGTAACGCCCCCTTGGATCGCCCCCGTCACATCCTATCCGGATAATGATATTCTAAGTTCCTCTGCAACGGGCCGTTTGATCACTGTAGCAGGACAGCAACCTATTCTACGGACCCTACGGCTCCTGGGCGACGGAAATGAACTTCAGGAAGAGAAGCCCATCCAGTATTATACTGACGTGGTGTCCTGGAAGTATCTGGATGGATCACCGGATCCAAACTTGGTCATTTATCCCTTTGGCTTGTCAAGCCCAGGCACCCAGCCCGACGGATCCCTGAACTCCAGTCGCATCCGACTCTTACAGCTGGACTTGAACCCCTATCCGTTACTCGCTGATACTAATTACTCATATAACTTTAATGTCTATGTTGAGAATCTGAACTGGGTGGGCTTCAGCAGTGGTCTGGGTGGACTCAAGTATGCCCTGTAAGTCCCCTGGTTCTCCTCCCTTTGGAGGAGAACCAAAGGGGGGAGGCGTAATTAGATTCTTAACGGTATTAGAGTATAATGGATACGGTGGCAGATGTATTCAATCAGAGCATTGATTATATAAAGGGAATTAAAATACCCTCTGTATCGGATTATATTCCAGTTTGGTTCAAATCCAAATCCAAATCTGTAGACAGTTCTCAGGTGGATCTATCTGGAATAGAGGTTCGTGGTGAGCCCTTTGAATCAACAGACAATAGTATTGGAACCATAAATAGTGTAGTAGGGGACGATGTGAATCCTCTTCTTATGTTTATCATCAATATCATTCTGATAATTCTATACTACATCTTCATATTCATTCTTGCCAGCATAGTGGCCAATGATTTTATCCGATCCCATTGGTTGATTCGGTTGTATGCATTTGTATTTGTATTAATTCTGTGCTATTATACATCCCTGGGCGTGTATCCTATTTCCATCTATTATACCATTTCAGCTCTCTATAATGTCTATCGGAACTACCGCGACAAACCCATAGAGCCAGAGGCCCTGAAACTGTGGCATCCCCTCCCCATTCTTCCCCAACGCTACTGCTTTTTGCCCCTTATGACAACACGTTCACAGGGAATTCTGGATATGCTGAATCCCTTTTCATATTTTACGAAAGGCGAGGATCCAACAGAACCTGTCTATGCTAATTATAAATACGAGTCTACGAAATACAAAGCCGCTTTAAATGAACTCATTCCAGGATTCGCTGAACTGAAAGGAACCTATTTTGGCACGCTTCTCAAGAAATTTTCACGGTTCTACTATGAACTTAATCAATCCTATTTGAAAAAGGAGCCAGCTGACGAAGAGGTGGAGCCCGATACAGATAATTTGAATCTGAAAGATGTTCTCAAAGGGGCGTTTGCTGGAGCCACGGATAACCCTATTGAGTTTGTCCAGAAAACATTAGGGCCTGTGCCTGTGCCTATGACCCCTACAACAGCAACAGCCACCTAAAACCCTGAACCCTTTTGGTACAGAGTGAATGAAGCCCTTCGTCTCCGTTCTGACCCCTACTTATAACCGCCGCAAGTTCATTCCTGCCGCAATTGCCATGTATAAGGCTCAACTGTATCCAAAGGATCGCATGGAATGGATCGTGCTAGATGACGGATCCGACAAGGTAGGGGATCTTTTTGCAGCCGCGGCCAAGACCATTCCCAATATCCGTTATATTCCCATGGATACGAAGCTTCTTATTGGCCAGAAGCGAAATCTGCTGAATGACCATGCCAAGGGGGATATTATGGTGGCCATGGATGACGATGACTACTATCCGCCTGAACGGGTCAGCCATGTAGTCACAAAGTTTATTCAGCAACCTGCGATCCAGCTCGCAGGGAGCTCCGAGATGTATCTGTATTTCAGGAGTGACGGAAAGATTATTCAGGCGGGGCCCTATAATCCCAATCACTGCACGAATGGGACTATGGCTTACAGACGGGCCTATATGTTGACGCATAGGTATGATGAGAAGCAGACGCATGCGGAGGAAAAGTCCTTCTTGGATGACTATAAGAATCCCATGATTCAGTTGGATCCCTTTAAGTGTATCCTGGTTATGTGCCACTCCGACAACACCTTTGACAAGAACAACTTGAGGGATTCTAAGAACCCCATGCTCAAGGACACGGCCATGAATCTAAAGTATTTTATCAAGGACAAGGGACTTCGGGAGTTCTTTGCGAGTTGTTAAGTCTAAAGATACACGGCTCAATAGAACTATGGACGCGTCAGATCTCCACATCCCCCATCTTAAAACTCAATTATACCCCCATCAGATTCAAATGGTTTTAGCTATGAAACAACATGCGCTCAGAATGACACAGGGTTTCTCCTATAACCAGGAATTGGTCAGAGGAAAACTGGGAATTGTCGCGGATCCTAATGGAACTGGGAAGACACTCACTGTCCTCTCCTATATCGCTCTCCAAGAGAAACTTCAACCCACCCTGGGAGAGCTCGTGCCCCAGTCCAATCGCTATTTTTCATCTTTTCAGAGCCCTCCCCGTTCTGACACATCTGCGGTCAATGTCATTATTGTTCCAAGCCATCTCCTCAATCAATGGACCGACGAGATCACCACGCATATGACAAGAGGATTTAAAGCCCTTGTCATTGGGAATCGGCGACTCCTCCGAGCCCCTTCCACGAGACGCTTGATAGAGACCTGTGACACTATTGTAACGACGAATAGGGTCTGGTCAGCCCTCTATTCGTGGACCCAGGAGCACCAGATTCGCTGGCGCAATCTATTTATTGACGAGGCGGCCAGCATTCTGCTGAGTGTTCAGGATGGGATCCCTGCATTTGATTTCTTGTGGCTGATTACGGGATCCTGGGCGGCATTCCAGGACAGGCATTCGGCGACCCCTTTGGAATCCAGTGCCTTTTATCGGCAGATTATTCCCTGGACTCATCCCCTTCGGTTCCTCAGTGTTCTCAAGAACACGGAGTCGCAGTCCTATCCCTATCCGTCTCTTGAAACCACTCGGATTGTCTGTAGACAACAGTATACCCTTTTGAATCTCCCTCCGTCTGTTCTGGGAACGAATTATGATGGCCTGACCCATGAGAAGATCCCGACCCTCTTCCAAGCCCTGTCTATACCCACGTGGACCCAGGCCGCCCTTCAGGAACGTTATGGACGTTCTGAACTCTTGAACTCTAAATTAAAAGACGACTGTAGTATCTGTTTGGATACGCCTAAACACCCTACCTTATTACCCTGTTGTATGAATTCATTCTGTGGTTCTTGTATTCTGCGTCAGCTTATTATGAGTGGTTGCTGTCCCTTGTGCCGAGTGACCTTGACGCTTGCTGATCTCCATCCGATCCGAGAGGACAGTTCTCAGAACACAACAAGTTGCGTAACAAAACACCAGGCCACGCTACACTATATCAAGCAATTTCAGGACAGAGCTATTCTTGTGTATATCAGTTATGAGAACATCTATTATCAGTTACTTCCTGTTCTCGCAAATCAAGGAATCACCTGTGACCTTATTGAATCCAATGTGTATAGATTTAATAAGGCAATTGAGAATTTTAATAGGTGTATTACAAAAGTTCTGTTTGTATCGGATCTCACGATGATCCGAGGCCTAACGCTGAAAGCGGACCACCTGCTTTTTTTTTCACCACCACCTTCCTACGAGCAGGGGCAGATGCTGGTTCACTCAATGGCCCGGCTGAACCAGAGAGGCCCGAAACAGGTGGTCCACCTTGTGACAGAGGAGGCTGTAGAGGGACTAATGGCTGTAGAGGGACTAATGGCAGTAGAGGGACTAATGGCAGTAACGGCAATCCCAGGGTCTCCTTAAGCTTCCCCGTCTGATACGTTGCCCATTGGCTCACGCACCGAAAGGGGATCTTTTCATCATTAGACACACGATTCATCTCTTTCCAAGAATTGAAAAGAGCTGATTGCTTTGTCAGAACCTGAGTATAGACTAATTCCTGGAGTCCAGGAATTGTATCAGGCTTTTCATAGCCTTGGAGAATATGATTGGGGTATTTGAGCTTCAGATGATAGGACAGCGGCAACAAGTTCCAACACTGATGGAAGAAGGCCCAGAAATCGGCTCTGTCCGACCAGCGAATATACTCCAGAATCCGTTCATACAGTTCAAAAGGGGCCTTCTTTAAGAACAGGGGCAGATTCTGGTGAAACAGAAGCCCTGCCAGATTGGCATCCTTGGTTTCCAAATCCAGTTCATCCGAGGGTCCCCAGGCCTCAAAGAGCGTAAACCAGGCCGCCCGAATGGCAATGTGGACATTCTTGTCCAGGTCATCTTGCTTATTCTGTTCATAGGCCTCCTTTGTGCTATTACACAGGAGACCCTGGCTGACCTTCCGAATATCCCCGAGCTGATACAGGCTCTCCGCAATAGGCACTTTATAGAACTGATCCAGGGCCTCCTTCTTGGGCATTGACACATGATGGACCAAGCAGTGCTTCAAGAGCTGCTGCATCACACGCCCCTCCATGACGTTACAAATAAGAAAAAGAGGCGCATCGTCCTTAAAGGGCCGCTTGGACTTGAGATACTCCAGAAGCTCCTGGAGCCCCCCCTTCTCTCCTTGTGATAAACCGTCCATTTCATCCAGCAGAATGGCACGGCCATTGGGCGTAGAGGGGTGAATAAGAGAGGAGATGCCGGGTTGAATAAGAAGGGGCAGAATGGTCTGCCGAAAGGAACTCCCTGTCCGTGTATGGGAGGCATTAAATTCCTGGATCCAGAACTTGGCAGCCTTACAGACGCGGTAGACCATGGTGGTCTTGCCAATGCCTGGGGGGCCTATTAACAGGAACGCAGGATGAGAACGTTCTTTTAACCATTTCAACATGGCTTCTTCAATGAGAGGATGAAGACATGCTGTTTCTTGTTCTACTTGGCTTGTCCGCATTAGACAGATATACTATAAGAGACTTAGGTTCTCTAATTACAGGTGCCAGGCCCATTCACCCCACCTCCAGAGATAGCAGATCCGCCACTATAACAAGTGGTGCCGTCCCAGATGCCCTCCCAGGTTAGGCCTACCGTTTGGAGACGTGCGCACAGGGCCGCCGTTGTTTCACCTGTGCGAGTGGCAAACCAGCCACTGCCATGATAGTTTGCTGCGGTAGAAGGCGTAACAACCGCTGTAGGTGCTCCTGCGGAAGACCAATTAGGAACTCCCGTGGACCTCTGCGGGAAGGCAGCCGGCAATGTGCTGACTCCAATCGTGTCTACACAGCCTGAAATGGCAGGAACTCCGACCCTTGCTGGAATGACATAGGAGACCAGAAAGTCGGGGCAACTATTGAGTGTCGGAGGCCAGGGAACCGGCGTATTGGTATAAGGACCACCGGGTCCAAACCAGTTCCAGCCATAGACAAGGAATATATACAAGGACAGGGGGATAAAGACGGCCAACATGAGAACCATGGGGGCTTTGACCGCATAGATAATGGCAACAATTTCTATCACAATGGCAACCATAATATAGATAAAAAGTTTAAAATTAAAATTGCCAAATATGGATATTGATTGACCGCCCGATGTAATCGTATTCGTGACAGCCGATGACATACCTCTATTTCTACCGGTATAAATTATGCCGCCGTAGCCAAAGATGGCTCCGCCATCTTTACCCGTACCTGTTCACATGCGCTTGGCTCATTTAACCGTACCTAATCAATCCCTGAGCGATTCCTAAGCCTCGTGCACCTGTCTCAAAATAGAAGTTACAGAAGTCGGAATCAATGAGAATATTGGTAGAACGAGTTCCCGAAACTCCTTCAGGACCACTCTTCCAGGTGCCCGGTGATGGAATAGTCCAGCCACTTGTTCCTGTGCGATCCAAGGACAAGAGCTGAACACGCCGAAAGGTCCTGCCCGAACTGACAATCGTCTTGCCCATATCGCGGAACACTGCCAGCGTTCCTGAACTGTCCAGGGCAAAGACGGAGGCTGAAATATTGGAATTGGTAAAATAACCGGCAGCTGCCCCTGATACATAGGTATTGATAGAGGTTGGATCGGAATGAAAGAGATTTAGATTCATGTCCAGAGCCGAATTAATTGGAATAAAATACTGGGAATCTGAGGGTATTTGTTTTAAAAATCTATTCACTGAGGACATCCTGTTTATATGGAAGATATATATCAAATAGTGATGTATTTGATAAATATGGAAATGAGCCGTAGAAAACCGCTTCGCTACGGTTACACACCCTCGTTTTACGAGGGTGTTTAACCGTAGCGAACAAGCTAAAAAATCGGAACGATTTTTTAGCTGCTGCGCTGAGGTTACAGACCGCCACTTTGTGGCGGTCCTTAACCGTAGCGAACAGGACCACTTCGTGGTCCGCTTCGTAAGGTTTACACACCCTCGTTTTACGAGGGTGTTTAACCGTAGCGAACAAGCTAAAAAATCGGAACGATTTTTTAGCTGCTGCGCTGAGGTTACAGACCGCCACAAAGTGGCGGTCCTTAACCGTAGCGAACCAGGCCCTGGGCAATGCCAAGACCACGGGCACCCGTCTCAAAGTAGAAGACGTTAAAGCTGGAGCCAGAGGTCGCCGAGGATCCGCTGGGACCACCCGTAACACCCTCAATGCCAGCCTGCCAGACACCCGGCGTGCCACTGGTTGAGGAGGTCCAGCCAGTCTGGCCACCCGCATGGGTGACCACATTGCCATCCAGCAGAAGGTACTGAACCGCACGGAAGGTGCGGCCAGAGCTCACAATCGTGACACCCATATCGCGGAAGAGCTTGACACTGCCACCTGAGACATCAAATCCACCCAGAGTCACGTTGGACTGGGTAAAGAAGCCAGCCGCTGCACCCGACACATAGGAGGTCGTAGAGGCCGCGGCATCCTGGTTAAAGATCTCCAGGTTGAGCGCCGTAGAGACAAGGCTGACGTAATACTGAGAATCCGTAGGAATCTGCTTTGTGCGGGCAAGGACGGACGACATTTGTATATTCCTACGTGAGAATAAAAAATGGACCAGATTCAGAAATGGCGACCCAACATCCATCCGACTTTCAGCTCCCGTATACCGAATACGCATTGAACGGGCAGAATGGCCGTATCAACTTCTCCACCGCGACCGGTGGAGCCGAAGGCGCCGGTGGCCAATTCAAAGTTCCAGGATTTGAGTATGGCAAGAAAGCCGAAGCCAACTTTGTCGGCGACATGCTCCGGGGGAATATGACCCCTTCAGAAGTGGCCATGGCTTTCTTCACAACCTGTAACGTGGACCACCTCCAAGAGGCCATCCGTAAGGAAGTCTATCTCAAATCGGGATACAAGAAGTATGTTATTGACGATCAGGACGTAGATGAGCTTAAGATGATTATGCGCGCGATGTATTATCAGTATGCCAAAAATAACACCTTTGACATTGCCGGTCAGGTCAAGGAACTCAACAAACTCGTCATTGATTGGTCTGCGCCCCGTATCTTATCCGAGGTGGATCACTATCACTACTACCTCAACGACATCAGCCATCTGCCGATCCCCTTGATGCAGCCGGTGTCCATGTCCTCAGCCGGTGCCAAGTCGCTCCCGTTTCAACCCTTCATGTAGGGGACATCAGGGTCGGCAAAGCCGACCCTGCCTCCCCTATAACCACTGTCAACTTGAGTTACTAAAATCTGTATTTGTATTTATAGCCATTTATATACCTATAAATAGAATGTCAAGCCCTTTCACCCATCTCTTTTCCGACGAAGAGCTTATCAGCCTCTCCCAGCTCCCCGAAGTGGTAGCAGCTCGGGCCCGTATCGCCGCCGGATCGCATATGGCCTATTTCTCCATTCCTCTCACAGATCGGATCCGTGAAGTTCTCCAGGACCGGCTTGGCCTGTCCTTGGCCGTATCCCAAATCCCCATGCGATGGATCCAGGGCGACACAGCACCCCACATTGACTCAGGTGCCCACGAGTTTGAGCACACCTATTTAGTCTACTTGAATGACAGCCCCGGTGAATTCATTCTTGGTTCCGACGCATACCCTATCCGTGCCAATACAGCCTTTGTGTTTAATGAGGGCCTTTCCCATTCAACCCTCAATACCGGATCCGAGCCTCGTCTCTTGATCGGTCCCATGAACGAACTGGCGGAGCCCGTAGGAGCCAGCACTATGTATTATTATCCTAGTCAGGCTGACGCATTAACCAATACGAATGAAATAGGAAACGTTAGTTCTTATACAGTAGGGGCGGGAGGCCCCTTTGGTTCTTACACCCATTGGCGCATTGCCTCTAATTCTACAGGAATATCTCCGCAAAATGTTACATATACAAACGGGCAAACATTAGATCCTAGCGGAATCTATAATTTATACCCGGGGAATCCCTGTTTCCTAGAGGGAACCCAAGTCTTATGCCTGAAGGACGAAAAGGAGGTCTATCTGCCGATTGAATCCCTCACGACAGGAACTCTTGTCAAGACAAGCCTGAGCGGATACAAGCGGATTGAGATCATTGCATCCGGCTCTATCCAGAACCCTGGCTCTTCAGACCGGATCGCTGACAGACTCTATAAGTGTTCTAAACAGGCATATCCAGGACTTACGGAAGATCTGTACCTGACGGGGCATCATTCCATTCTCGTGAACTCTTTGACAGAGAAGCAGAAACAAGGGATAATTAAGCATTTGGGTCATGTCTTTGTGACGGATAAGAAGTATCGCTTGATCGCCTGTGTAGATGAACGGGCCGAGCCGTGGGCCTCGGAAGGAACCTATACCATCTGGCATATCGCTTTGGAGAACATAGATCCAAAAATGAATTATGGAATCTATGTCAATGGAGGACTCTTAGTGGAAACCTGTCCCATCAATACATTGAAAAATAAGTCTAATTTAACATCCATTTAAGCCTTTACAGCAACTACAGCTGCTTTCTTCCGTACGACCACAGCCCTCTTCTTCTTTGCCACAGGGGCCGCGGAACCCCCCTCGCCCTTCATCTCCTCCTCCCTGAGTTCCTTGTACTGGGACCAGGCCTCCTTGAACGTCTCCAGATCCTGGAGCCACATAACAGCCGGTGTGGTTCTCTCCAAGGCCACCATAGCCTCCCTCTTGGTCTTGGCCTCCTCTTCCAGTGCCTGAATGCTGGACTTCTTGACCCTATCCATAGGTAGTTTGACTACATACCGATACGAGTCATAGGCATCGGGTTCCAACGGATTGCTCAGGGGTGGAATGCCACACATCTTCAGCATGCCCACAATCTCCTCTTCCTCCTTACGCATAATGACGACACGGCCGTCCAGAACCGCCTGGAGGAAGGCACGAATCGCATCCAGTTCCGTAGCCTCTCGCAGCAAACCCTCCAACTGTGCCTTACGCCTCTGCTCATACAGGGGCAGCCGTGCCTCCACGAAGGCCTCCATGATGTCCCCGATGGTCTCGTATTTGTGCATAACAAAGTCCGTATCAAAGCAGTGCATATTAGACGTCTTCCAAGAACTCGTGAGCCTGAAGTTCTTCTCAAAGGCATCGGGCTTCTCCACGGCCTCATCAAAGCCCTCCTCCGTCATCTGGAGGATGAACTTGATCTTGACACCCACCGACAGATCATCAAAGTTCTTCAGGCCAAACGGCATCAGTTCCTTGACCAACAGCCCATCCAAGAACGCCTTATACGGCTTGGTCCACTGGCCCACGGGCAACTCGTCAATTGTAATGGTTCGCTTCTCCTCATCAAACGTATAGGTACCACGGGTCAGCCACGTGTTTCCATCTAAGCGCTTAATGAGACCCTTGAAGCCAAACCACCAGGGATCCAATTCCCGACCGGCCAGAGATCCAAGAGATCCATTGAGCCGATGCGTGAGCAAGGTAATAATATCATCCGGATTGTGGGGCGGAATGTCCGTGGCATAGCCCGTGCCAATCCCCACAGAACCATTAATGGCCAGTAGGGGCACCACAGGCAGATAGTATTCTGGCTCCACCTTCTGTCCGTCGTCCTCCAGCACCTTCAACAGCACCTGATCCTCCTTCTTGAACAGGGCATCCACAATGGGCTCCAGCTGCGTATGGATATACCTCGGGCTCGCTGCGTCTTTCCCGCCCTCCAACCTGGATCCAAACTGCCCAATGGGCTTTAGGAAGTGGAGATTGTTGGATCCCATGAAGGTCTGGGCCATCCCCACGATCGTCCCGTTCAGGGAGGCCTCGCCGTGGTGATAGGCCGCATGTTCGGACACATAGCCCGTCAGTTGGGCCACACGAACCTCGGATCGTAGACCGCGCTTAAAGCAACCGAACAAGATCTTCCGTTGACTGGGCTTGAACCCGTCCATAAGGTGGGGAATAGACCGGATGTTATCTGCATGACTGAAATGGATGAGCTGGCCGTCCACAAAGCCCTTAAAGGTGGCCTTGCCCTCCACGACAGGCATAACCTTTTCGGGCTCATACTTCTTCAGCCACTCCTTGCGGTCATTCGCGCCATCTTTCCCAAACGCCAGCACCAATGCGTCTCCTGAGGGCTTCCCCTCCCATTCATACTTGATCTCGTGGAGATCGCGGAACCAGTCCCTGGCCTCGGCGGGCGTGGACGTGCCGAGCCCCTTGTAATACTTGATATGCCAACCATTCAGGGGATGCGTAGTTTTCCAGGCCGTATAGTCCTGCATCCTGTAAAAGGGCACAACCGAGGACCCCTTGGAGGCCTTGAGTAGCGGTGTGGACAAGGCACAGAGATAGCCGAGCTCCAGGAGCTGTGGCCACTCCGTATGGAAGATGTTCATGACGAGGCCCTTGATATGGGAGCCGTCATCATCCTCATCAGCCATGATCATCACACGGCCATAACGGAGGTCCTTGGTGGACCGATACACTTTCCGTTGCTCCAACCCAAGGATCAGCTTGAGATTCTTGAGCTCCTCATTCGCATTGAACTTCTGGACACTGATCTCCCGGACATTCAGAGGCTTACCCCGCAAAGGGAACACGCCCCAGAAGTCACGACCGACGACTTCCAGGCCGGCATTGGCGGAGGCGGCGGCTGAATCTCCCTCTGTCAGAATCAAAGTGCACTTGTCGCTCTGTGCCGTCCCCGCATAGAAGGCATCATCGCACTTGGGCACACCACGTAGCGTCCTCTTCTTGGTTCCGTCCGTCTTCTTGGCATCACGATTAGACCGAGCCTCCAAGACCATCTTGGCCTCATCCAGGAGGCCCAACTTCATGAGGCCCTCCACCAGCTTTCCTGAGAACTTTGGCATAGAGCCCCACTTCTTACAATCCGAGGTCAATGTGTCCTTGGTTTGGCTCGCGAACGTCGGATTGACAATCGTAGAATTCACGAAGAAGACCACGTGGTCCTTGAGCTGACCGGGCTTAATCTCCACCTTCTTCTTCTTGGCGGCCTCCGCAAAATCCGTGAGTACATGCCGGCTGACATAGTCCACATGCTTCCCACCTTTCCGTGTCTGAATGCCGTTCACGAAGCTGATCTGCTTCTCATCCTTTAAGCCCTCTTCGTCAGAATACAGGTGGCGACTCAAGACCGCTCCGACCTCCCAGCGGGGACCACAGGATTCAAAGCAGAAGGCGCTACTGACGCCATCCTTCAGGAATAACTTCATATACTTCTCAAAGCTATTGATACCAACCAAGACACTATTCCAATACACCTTGACCGTGGGCCCCACCATGGCGGCCAGTTCATAGGCGCGGGTATGAAAGGCCGTCATCATGTCCTCCGTAAAGGAGCCGTCCTCCAGAAACGCTCCCTTGAACCGAGTTGTATCGGGCGTAAAACTGATCTTGACATAGCCCTTGGTCCCCGCCGCCTTCCGAATAGACGGCTTGCCCTTGACACTCATATTGTTGTTCCAGGTCTGCGTATACTTCTTTCCTGAGGCAGGGTGCTGGGTTTCCACCGTGAACTCCGTGCTAAAGATATTTGCCAGCTTGGCGCCGTAGCCATTCTTGCCGCCCACGATGCGCTCCTCGCCCTCCTTGTAATTGGAGGAGGTCAACAAGCGACCAAAGATCAGCTCAGGAATATAGCACTTCTCCTTTGCGTGTTCTTCTACGGGAATGCCGTCGCCGTCGTTCTCCACCGTGACCGATCCGGAGGCCACCGTGATATCAATGCGCTTCACGGGCAGCCTGGTTCCTTCGTCTGCGACCTGAGCCCGCACAAAGGCGTCCCGCGCATTGACCACGACCTCATCAAAGAGCTTAAAGAGCCCGGGATTGAACTGGAGGGACTTAAAGACCATTTTGTTCTCGGCGAGCACCCACTGGGATTCCTCCGAGGTCGTCACCGAACCAATATAGGTATCGGGGAGCTTGAGGACGTGCTCTTCATGTGATAGCTGTTCATATTCTTCGGCCATTCTCTTTGAGGGAAAGGGGGGACTCTTTAGGTATCAAATTTATAGTAAATGGAACAGGTAGGGGATGAGTGAACAGCAGGCAAAACGTATATATAGACTCTTAAAAGACAAGTATCCATTAAAAGGGCAGTTACCTTCTATCCGAAGTATTGTAGGGCTGGATGATATTATTTGTTTGGAATTGTCACATTTTGATATTAATGAACTATTTGACTATGATACGTGTGTAAATCTGAAGAATATCACACATATCCAGACAGCGACTGACACCACCTATACACTCCAAGAATATCTCCGATTCGCAACTCGGTATATACGTGGCATAAAACGTATACGACTCATTCAACATCCTGATCTATTTCCGGTCTCCCCTCTGCCGATTTTACATATTCAGAAAGTATGTTCTAAGAACAGTTGGTCTACTCCAACGTATGTTCATTTGGCCATAGAAAAAGCCATTCGCTCTCCGTATGCGAATCACTTCTTTTTATCAGATTTTGATATTAATATGGCGCGAGCAAATCTCTCGCGAGAGATAAACCGGCTAATTGAAGTTCGTGATAAGTATACAACACTTCATTTTCATCTGGAACAGGGTGGTGATCTGTTTCCAGTTCATGTGATTTTACGATGTTTATGTGGTAAACAAGAATCCTGGATGAAACCCTATTCTATTCTGGATTCTGTATGGGGGAATGTTCAAACAGACCCCTGGTCTCCCTGGAATACAGACGATTTATACCATACCCAGTATTTAAAATTGGGAATTAAACAGACCCCTCTCTATGATACAAAATATAATGGAACAATTGTTATCCACGCAAATAATCAGTGCTCATCCAGCGCATGGTTCTGTATAACCTATTTGATCTACGCATTTGCAAATTCCATTGAACGTTCTACGCAACGAATCAACGGAGTCTCCATAAAAGTAGGAAGAATACAAGGGCCCCACTTAAAACTTATAGGGCACTCATTAACAACAAGTGGCGATGGTAATACGCAAGTAGTCCCTATAACTATTGCGCACAGGGTGTATAAAGTCCGAATTCCTACACAACAATTTATAGAAAGTCCTGTGAAACTGTGTGATTACAATCGGTTTTGGTTACCCACTTAACAAAACCGCTTAACACTAACCCTACTATAAATTTGATCCATACATCCCTTTCCATTCCCTTCAAATGCCTAGACGCCGTTCTCAGACGCAACTCGTAGCACAAGCACAAGCACAAGCACAAGACCAATCCAATCCTGACTACTCCGAGTTCCGAAACCAGGTCAACGCATGGTTCCAGGATGTCTTTCTGGACACCGATTCCAAGACAGGCTACCTGGTCAAAGCACCGAAAGGATTCTATGGCTCCCGGCTCAAGCAACTTGTCCGCTACGTCTATCAGCAGAGCAATGAGGTCAAGGCCATTCAGACGCAGCAACAGATCCGATCCAGTTCTCTGTGCCTGTATATGGGTCATGTGTTCAAGTTCCTAAGCGAGTATGTTCTGCCAATTCTCCTGGCCTTGACCACGGCCTACTTGTATTATTCAGCCGATATCACTCCGATTGTTACACCAAGTCTATCCCTACAAACTGATGTCATCACAGTCAATAGCACAGATAGCTCCAACTGGTATTCGGTGGCCCAAGGGGCCGGCAACCTCGTAGGCAACTTTGCCCGCAACATCCTATCCGTGCCTGTGGGATTTGCCGCCTCTACTGTGGATCGCGTGCTCCATGTCCAGGAGGGTCTGGACTTCTTCCAGACCTATGGATACCGGTTCATTTGTGCGCTTCTGATTGGTGTAAGTGTATATCTCTTGACCCTTCTTGTCTTGAAGCTCCTCTTGAACATTCAGCAACTTGTGGCGAAGCAGTGGATCTTGTGGTCCGCCCAGAACCTCTTTCTCCGAGAGACCGAGGAGACGATAGAACGGGCCATTACGGGCATTGTCCGTCCGTTTCTGATCAAGTCCTATGAGCAGCTTCTGTGCCAGACTTCCGAGAGCACGTCTACACAACAGAAGACAAAGGCCTTTGTCAAGAGCATGTATCTGGCCTATAATAACGATCTGGATATGCTGAGAGAGAGTCTCTTTGAAAGGGCCGAGACCCACATTAAGGCTATTCCCTTTTCGGAACTCTTGATTCAAGGCCAGATCTCCAAGCAGTATTTGAACGGTCTGTATCGGCTCATTCGGGACTCGGATCAACAGTTGTCTATGTTATTGTTTGATCTGAATCATGAACTGGCGCGTATTCCAGCAGAGTCTAAGCGGCTTTTGATGAATTAAAAGGGACTTAGAGTAGATGCATCCTTTTAAGCAGAGCAAAGTTTCAAATATTTTGCGTATGGCTCCTCCTTCTCCTGTGAAATTTGGAGAATTAGAACATTCTGTTAATGATATATTTGCTCCATTACAACAAAACCCAAATGCGCCCTATATTAAATTAACAAACCACCAGAAAGAAATTATAACAGTTGGTTTAGAACATGCAATTCGCACGGCCTATGTTTTAACACCACCCCAGAAAGCAGCTAGATACTCACCTATTACAATAGACAGTCTATTTATGAATGAAGCATATTACTATATACTGTTTAATAGAACACCTATTAAGGTTAAACTATATGGCAGTATGTATAGAGATCCCTCGCCCTCAGTAGTAGTTGTTGGCAAAAAACTAAATGATATACTCCCCCCCAGGGAGAGTAACAATACGTTAGTAAAAGATGGTGATGATAATTGGTATATAGGGGGAGAGAATATGTTCTTTGGATCACTAGAAGAAGTAGAAGCAGCAGCAGCAGAAGCAGAAGCAGAAGCAGCAGCAGAAGCAGCAGTAGCAAACGTAGTTAAAGAATACAATAATAGCATGGCTAAAAGACGTATAAAAGCTCGTGAGGACGCGAAGTTGGAATATGCTAAATACAATCGTAAGACATATGGACGTGGGGGATACCGCACTCGGAACAAACGAAAAGCTAAGAAAACACAGACGCGCACTTTTAAAAAGGTGCGTAAGTAGAGAGATGTCAGGACCCATGCCGGCCAAATATGTAGGGGCGCCCTTGGAGCAACCGGCTGTCTCCTCGGGCTATAATATGCCCGGTCCCAATCTTCAGCAGATTCGGGCGATTGTGGGGGGACGACGGAAGAAGACAAGGAGGGCAAGGAAATCAAGGAAACAGCAGAAGCAGCAGAAGCAGTCCGGTGGTTTTTTGCCCTCCATTGGAGAGCCCTTTGTAACAGCGGTCAGCAAGTATATTGCGCCCCTGGCCCTATTTGGTATCTATAAGTTTATCAATGGATCCAAGACAAGGAAGGCCAAGAAGGCAAAGAAGTAGAATTAGTGTTAAGAATCTAATTACGCCTCCTCTTTTGAGGAGGCGTAATTAGATTCTTAACGGCACCTCCCTGAGGGAGGCTTAATTAGATTCTTAACGGTAGTAGAGGCATGAATATCACAGATATTGAACCTCCTCCAGTTGATTCAATATGGGTGCCAATTATAAGTAATCAAGCAATCACATATCGTAATCCATCCACGGGTGTAACACAAGCTACACTTCCTGGGACTGTTGCTGTTGCTGCTGCTACACCTACTGCTGTTAATACTGCACCTACTGTTAATGCTGCACCTACTGTTAATGCTGCACCTACTGTTAATACTGCACCTACTGTTAATACTGCACCTACTGTTAATACTGCACCTACTGCTGTTACGAATACTGTTCCTAAGATAGTTAATACAAACACAAGTGTTGTTTCTAAGACAGTAGCAAATGCGAATGCTGTTAAAACAAACACAAGTGCTGTTTCTAAGAAAGTAGCAAATATGAATCCTGTTAAAACAAAAACTACTATTAAAACAAAGTCTACTGATACATACAAGGGATCCCGCTGGTGGCTATTTAGTGATGATAAAAATAGAGAACTTACAGAAAAAAATACCAAATTTGTTAAACTAACAGGGACACTTACAATAAAAAATGAGCTAAAGGAAGTTTTTGATAAAACAGAATTGAGCAAGATATTAACAGAGATATTAGAAAAAGATCCTGATGAACAGCTGTATAATATAGAATCTTCTTCCACTCCTGTGCAAAAATATAGAATTAACAGCAAAAACAGTCAATACGTAACGCTTCCATCTACAATAACAATTGTTCGTGAAGTAAAAGAGGATCCAGACTATTTTATAGGTCCTATTGATAAATTACTACAACCCCTTCCAGAAGGTTGGACAAATGCAACAAATAATGGTGGAACCCCTTTCTATTATCATGAGGGAACTAAACGGTCACAGTGGAACAGACCTAGAGCAGAGGATCCTCCACCTCTTCCAGAGGGCTGGGACTGGGAAGAAGCCAAGGATAGATCAATCATTTTTATTAGGCCTGATAAGACAAAAACATCAAAGGATCCAAGGGTAGTAAAAGGCGGCAGACGCAAATCCAGAAAACGCGTTTCGTTCCGCAGACGCCCTCGGTCCGGCACACGGCACACGGCACCGCGTAAAATCTAAATAGACCTAAAGCCCTTCGGCCTGAATTCCTCAGATGAGCACGGCCAGTAAAACAAACGCGAACGGGAATCTCTTTGAGATTCGCACGGTTCAGTCGGGTGCCTTTCGGACCTTGATTGAGGGGCTGAAAGAGATTTTGGCCGAGGCCAATATTGAGTTTGATTCCACAGGCATCAAGATCATTGACGTGGACGAGACTCACGTGGTCCTGACGTATCTCCGTCTGAACGCCGACAAGTTTGAGTATTTCTTCTGCCCGAACAAGTTCATTTTGGGCGTCAACATGATCTATCTGTTCAAGCTGATCAAGACGCTGTCCAACACGGATTCGCTGACCCTGTTTCTTCCCGCCTCCAATCCGAACAAGCTGGGAATTAGGGCCGAGAATGCCGAGAAGCAGACGACGAATACGTGGATGATGAAGCTCTTTGACACGAACGTGGATAACATTGAGATGCCCAACATTCAGTTTACTTCCATCATCAACATGCCGAGTTCTGATTTTCAGAAGATCTGCCGTGATTTTAATGCTCTCGCGGAGAAACTGGAGATCACTTGCTCGGGCAAGGATCTCATCTTTAAGTGTATAGGGGACTTTGTGGACGGTGAGACGGTGATCCTCTCAGAGGCCCAGCAGACAGGGATCAAGGTCCAAAAGCTGGGTTCAGCCACGGAGATTGTCCAGGGCGTGTTTGAGCTCAAGTATCTGACAATGTTTACCAAGTGCACAAATCTGTGCCCGAGTATTGAGCTGTATCTCAAGAACGATTATCCGCTGGTCCTCCGATACATGGTGGCCAATCTGGGAGAGATACGACTGGTGTTAGCGAGGCATAAACAGAAGGCGTAGGGGGACCTCTGGGCGGCAAAGCCGCCCAGCCTCCCCCTTACCCCCTGTTTACTTGAATAACCTAAATAATTATAAGATCCTATCCGTTATTGATAGGATCTTATAATTTTAAATACATCTAAACGATCTCGCCGCTTTCGGCGCTCTCGGATTGCTTATTAATGAGCTCCAAATCTGTATCCGACTTGTTGCGTTTCATACTATTAGCGATTACACTCATATTGTTCGTAGAATATCGGGGTCTGTCTGATTGTGTTTGTTGTGTTGGAACCGATGGCACCAATGGCTTCAAACAGTATACATAGTTTACCAGAAGTCCCACAATAGATGCACAGATGAGGCCAACGCCTGCGGCAACTAAGTAATCTATCGGAACCAGAAGACCTGTAGCAAAGAGGATGCCTCCCGCGCCACCCACTATAAGTGATATACACAGCCAATACAGGCTTGTCATTTTGCCACTATTAAGAATCTAATTACACTCATCTTTAGATTGGGCGTAGTTATATTCTGCGGTATAGTAATGAGCTGGTTAAGAAACCTATTTACTCGGCGTAAATCTCCGTTTACCCCTCCTCCGACTACTGGTTCAAATACGCGTAAATATTCATTACCATCTATTCCGACCCAATCCGCTGTTAGAAATATATTCGCTATTAGGCCTCCTCCTACTTCTGCACCTCTTCGTAATGGAGCAAGAGTCAGCAATATATTTAGTGGTAATAGCCCCTTACTACGAAATACACGTAAAAGGTTAAATGAGTTAGGTGCTAAATTTTTAGAAGCGGTTGTAAATGGAGATATAGAGACTGTATCAAAATGTATAGCAATAAATAAAAAGGTATTATTTATGAATGATTTAAATGGTAACAGTATTTTAGGTATTATTTGTGAAGAAGCAATACGAATAGAAAAGCTTATTTTACCAGATCCAACGACGGGTCGTGTGCCCAGTAGTTGGGAAACACAGAACACTCTTTATGATAAGTTAAAAAAACTATTAATATGTTTTGAACTACTACTGGATATAATAAATACAAGTAAAGATATAGATTTTTCAAGTATTATTTTGAAAATAAATAATGATGGTAATACGGTTCTTCTATTAGCGTCTTCTTTAACCACATTTGATAGAGGAATATACATATTATTAAGCTCCAAGTGTTTTACTGATATGAAGACTGGAATGATATGGGTTGCTGGGTATATAAATTTTGTAAATACAACAAATGAAACGGCTTCATATAAGGCATGTAAACATAAGAATTATAAATTACTTAAGTATTTAATATATTTAGGTGCTGAAGCACGTTATGGTAAACCATGTACTGATGAATTTGATAAGATTACAATTATGAAGAAACGTAAACCTGTAATATTAGAGAAAGAAAGTACGTTTGCGAAATTAATTAAAACTTCAAGAGTTGTATATGAAGGTAATAGGGGTGTTAATAATTTAGAATTTAGTCTTCTTGATCCAGAAAAAATTAAAGAAATTCTACATTTATTTCAAAACAAGAGGGATAGGGATAATATAAATTCGCGAAGTGATGATTTGTTTCATCGCTATCTTACACTTGCATGTGAATATGGCATCCCCTTTGTAATTGAGGAATTAGTTAAAATGAGACCATCTATTGTAAATTTTCAAACTCCGAAATCTAAAAATGCGCTATCGGGGGGCACTGCTTTAATGTTTAGCTGTCAATATACCTTTCCAGACGTTGATTCATTTTATATGATTAATACACTTCTTAAAGCCGGTGCTAATCCAAATTTTCAAGATTCAGATGGAAATACAGCACTTATAGATGCTATTGAATTTAACCAAACCGCAGATGTTATTGAGGCCCTTCTAAAAGCGGGTGCAGATATAAACTTAAAAAATAAGAAAGGGGAAACAGCGTTGGTTATAGCAACAAAATTTAATAGACCAGATATCGCAGAACTTCTTACAAAACCTATAAGAAGAGGAGGTCGCCGTCGTTCTAATAAAAACAAGACATGTCATAAGTAGAATGGAGTCCCCCCTACGACGAACAGTGACCCGACCTATATCAAGACCACCTCCAAAACGACCCACTTTACGTAAAGTATATAATTCAACTAACCCGTTTAATATAATTAGACGGAAACAGTCTAAACAAGTTGAACAAAAGAAAGCAGAAAATAAAGCAAAAAAGAATGCAGAAAAACAAGCAGAACAGAATAAAAGAAACGAATCTTTTAAGAACTTTCAAAGGAGTAGGCAGGCCCAGTTAAAGGCCCGATTAGATAGATTATCAATTGGAATAGCACCTGGATGGACTCCGTATTATTTACCAAGGACTACATTCGGTGAGACGCTGAGTGTAGCGTATCATAATGTAGCAAATCAGACTACCTCGCTACGGCCCGATGCCCCAGAGGGATGGGGCGTAGAATTGGATCCAATCACTCAAAAACTATACTATGTTCGTAGCAAAGGGATTGTTCAGTGGGAGAAGCCGACCAGAACAGTGAGGGAACTGGAAGAAGCAGAAGAGGGCATACCCAAAGGTTGGCACGCCGATTATAACAATAATAGTAAAAAATACTACTATGTTCGCAGTAAAGGGATTGTTCAGTGGGAGAAGCCCAACATGTCAGCCAATACGCTGAAAGAGGCTGAAGAAGGACTACAAAATGGCTGGCATGCCGATTATAACAATGCTACGGGCCAATTTTACTATGTAAAAGGGACAGAAACGCAATGGGAAAAACCAACAGGGGCTGTTCGGTCCAAAGGGGGATCTACGAGGAAGCCCACAAGGCGACGTAGGCGTTCCACCCAGAAGCGGCGATGAACTGGAGCTGTCGCATGGTCCAGCCATAGGAGGAGCCACTGTGGCCTCGGTAGTCCATATGCTTATGAATGGCCTTGTAGCGCTCATCAGAGGAATACATGAAGCCCCCTGAACCAGGTTCCTCCTTCATGAGATCCCAGGCCTCGGCCTTCGTCACGGCGGCATATCCGTCGGCCACCATTTCCCGACTGTTCGCATCGCGGATAAAGTCAAAGTTCCTGGATTCCATTGTTCTATGTGTAGTATTAAATTACTACACATAGCACTTCAATTTTTATAGGACCTAAGTAGAATGCAACGAACCTGGGATTCAGCTCATAAGCGCTTGAATGATAAATATAGAGCACAACATCGGCGCTCTAGACCGGCGATGCGCTCTAGATTAATAAACGATGAAGGTAATCCTGTAGGCACTACTGCTCTATTTAATACACTTAATACAGTGCGCAGAAAAGAAATGGATCTGGTGCTCAACCTATTTGGTATGATTCAAAGTGAGCGTTATGGTGCTGCTGCTGACTTGATACAAAATACTAATGTCAATTTAGCTGCTCAGAATAAAGAGGGAAACCGAGCACTTGATTTAGCTATTAATACGTATAATTATTATCTTATTAAGGCGATAATTGACAGAAAAGATAGTAAGGATATTATTAATTTACAAAATGAGAAGTTTAATAATTGGAGACCCTTAAATGTAGCTTTACATTTAAAGGACGATTTACCTGCGACTAAGGCTAACATAATTAAGTTATTACGTGAGAATGGAGCTATTGCAACACTAGAAACAGCACCAGCAGTAGCTACGGCTATGCCAAATAATACAAGACGTAAAGAATTGGGGCGCCAATTACTTGAATTAATTCCATCAATAGTTAAAAACAATTCTGATACTTATCGTACTTATCTTTCGTTAGTTGACACTCGCCAGTATGACCTTTTAATGAGAGTTAAACCAAATCTAAAGCCAATATATGAAAATACTTATACTAGCACAGCAGTTAAGATGATAGAAGAGGGTGCAGATTTAACTCTTCAGGATAAAGAGGGAAACCGAGCACTTGATTTAGCTATTTATGCTAATAATATTTATATTGTTACTGCTATACTTAATAGACCAGGTATTGCTAATATCATTAATTTACAAAATGAGAAGTTTGATAATTGGAGACCCTTAAATGTAGCATTATATAAGGATAATTCTGATATAATTAAATTATTAGAAGATAAGGGAGCTGTTAAAACGTTAGCAGCAGAAGTAGCAACAGCACAAGCAGCATCAGCACGAGCAGCAGCAGCATCATCAGCACGAGCAGCATCAGCAACACGAGCAGCAGCAGCAGCACCAGCACATACGGCCATACCAAATAATATAGGTGATCCTACTTTATCAAGCCCAGTGGTAGCATCAGCTACGGCTGCGCCACATACTATAGATGATCCTACTGTATCAAATAATGCTGCAACTGATCCAGAAATAGCTGAAGCAAACAAGGGATTAGCTCCTGGATGGCGGGCTCATAAATCAAATGCAGGTGAAATTTACTACTACAAGAATAATCAATCAACCTATTATAGGCCTGTAGCACCGGATGGATGGAATGTACAAGCTACATCAAAAGGTGAGCTTGTCTATATAAATATAAAAAACAATAGAATACAATCAGAGAAGCCACAAAAGGGGGGTAGCACCAAAAAACGCCGCACAAAAAAATATAAATATCATAAAACACGAAAGTCTAATTAAACAGGGGGTATGGGGAACATCCAGGCGGGCTAAGCCCGCCTGGCCTCCCCCATTAGGTAAGCGCGGTAATCCTCCACGACTTGTCGCATAAAGTATTGGCCATTCCAATAGGTTAACGCAGGAGCTATTAACATAAGTGGATCTATTACAGGCGCGGATAGGCAGGAGGCCCAGGACAGGGCTGCTGCACCGGCACAGCCTGGGCTCCGAATCCATACATTTAGAAAGGCATTGATGCGCTTTTCAATATGTTTTTCCAAGTAGCCATTTCGCACTAAGAAGAGCATCGTGTAGTCAATTCCGCCTGGGAGTCCAGTGGTAAAAAAGAGGGATATGCCGAGAAATGTATGACTTGGGAGCAGACATGCCAGTGGCAATGCCAGTCCAATCATAAGTCCATGATGAAGCCAGTCATCAAGGCGAAACTTTTGCCAATAAAAGGCAATGTGATATAAGTGGAGGGCCAGACAGAGCTGAGCAGCAAGCCAATTCATTTCATAGTTCTGAACATGATGTATATCTGTAAATGTGTGATACAGATCAGGCGCCGTCACGGCTACAATGCCGGCATTGTGAATGGCGTGGACAGCATAATAGGGGCTCTGCCACTTGGCCTTTGTTATCGCCCGATCCAGAACTGTAAATACTAAAAAACATAAGGATGTTTCAAGGAGCATATACCTACACCTTATATATATAAACGCTATTGGCCTTTAAATGAATCACTAAGCAAACATAAGTAAATACCGTTAAGAATATAATTACGCCCCCCTCCGAAAGAGACGTAATTATATTCTTAACACTAACCCTACTATAAAATTAAGCCTCCTCCGAAAGAGGGGGGTGTAATTATATTCTTAACACTAACCCTAATATAAATAAACAGGGGGTATGGGGGATGATGTGCTGCTAAGCAGCACATCAAATGGCTGGTCGGGCCAAAGGCCCGCCTGGATGTCCCCCACTTACATCTTCTTATCCGTAAACGGCGTATACACAATCTCCTCATCCAGCACATCAGGATGGTGGCACACCAGGTCTGTCTTTCTATTATGGGTTCTTGCGTCCGTGTTCCAGATCTTGACAATATTGTGGGTTCGTTTGGGACTGATAGAGAGTCCATTGATCTGATTGGCATCGTTCTTGACGACCTCCCTGAGCATGGCGGCAATGGCGTAGCGCACAAAGGCCGGGCCGGCCTTGGCCTTGAGGATGCGGAAACTATACGCCCCACCATAGACATTGTTACAGTTCTCCCAGAGCGGCGGAATATCTCCGCGCATAAGGAAGAACATGCCGTCGCTCAACGTGTCCATCTTGAGGACTGTGAGGATCTTCAGAAAGTCCTGCCAGGTTGTCATGGCACCGAAGCTCGTATAAGAGGGGAAGGACCAGTCTTTGCCGTCGGAGGAGTGCCAGTAGAGGGTCCAAGCACCACTCGGAATCGGCGAATCAAGAGTAGTTGCCATTATGGATACTATTGCTATAATTTATCGCTAGGAACTGTTTAGGTTCAAACAGTTCCTAGGGACACGGAACTTCAAATTTTTTTAGTTAGATAACTTCCAGGTCCTCCGTTGGCGAAGGAGGAAGTGGAAGCACAATAGACTCTGTGGGAGTCACGTCATCTACAGGGATTACAGGAGTAGCCAGCTCAACTACACCCTTTTCGTCGTCTGCCTTTCCTGCCTTTCCTGCCTCCTCTTCCTCCTCTTCCTCCTCTTCTGCTTCCTCTTCTGCCTCTTCCTCTTCTTCTTCCTCTTCTTCTTCCTCTTCTTCCGATTCCACATAGAGTTCTGGTCTTCTTTCTATACGGGGCAACAAACTATCCCAATCATCGTCAAGAAGGGCATCCTTGTGAAATACATGGGCCTCCCCATCATCATCTATAACATGGAGCTCATAGGTATCAGGCCAGATCCGTTCATAAATAGACCAGGCATTCACAAGGATCTCTGGTGTCAGTAGAGTATAGTCCTCTACCACAATATACAGGGATCGGATCCAGTCATCCAGTGAATAGATCCTACGATTCACATGAAGTTCTGTGGACAACCAGTTACAACGAACAGCAAGTGGCTGGAGTCCTGAACAGTTCTGAACAAGTGTATTCTGATACCGATTATACGTCCATTGGATGCGGTCAAACGAGGCTTGCTTGGTGATTCGGTAGGAGATGGCAGGCAGAGGATCCCTATCCGTGAAAAAATACCATTCATTGGACGTGCCGTTTAAGTAATTACAAATAGCAGTGAAGAACTCCTGGGCATTCTTCACAGATGTGCTGCACAGCTCCGTGATACAGTGGAAGGCACGCAAAAGTTTAATAGACATCTAGATAAAATAGTTTATGGCGTTTAGGTTACTGTGGGGGTGGCCTCCCCCATACCCCCTGTGGGGGACATCCAGGCGGGTGAAGCCCGCCTGGCCATTTGATGTGCTGCTAAGCAGCACATCATCCCCCCATACCCCCTGTGGGGGACATCCAGGCGGGCGAAGCCCGCCTGGCCTCCCCCATACCCCCTGTCCTTTAGGACCATATTTTACCCCTGTCCTTTAGGACCATATTTTACCCCCTGTCCTTTAGGACCATATTTTATCCCCCTGTCCTTAGGACCATAGCTTAATGGTCTTCCTATTTGCCAGCCAACGGCCAATGGGGGCCTCCGCATCCACCTCTCCGTCCTCATTAGGCTTATAGACATTCAGATCCTGATCCCTGTAATACGTCTCCCCCTCATGATCAAACTCCTCCAACTCCAAAGGATCCCCCTCCTCTTCCTCTGCCTCTGCCTCTGCCTCTTGTGCCTTTGAAACTGTAACAGGAGGGATAGGAGCTACAGGAGCAGGAACTACAGGAGCAGGAACTACAGGAACTACAGGAACTACAGGAACTACAGGAACAGGAGTCCTCTCTACAGGAACAAGACCCGGCATATCATCCACGTCATCCTCTTCTACATGCCGAACATTCACAACGAAATCCGATCCAAAGTCCAGGACAGTAGACTTGTCATCTACGACAACGACTTCATTCTTCTTAGAGGGCCCAGGCCAGCCATTTTGAAATCCAAAGGACCATGGATTCACATCCTCCTCAGGCGCCTTGTCCTTCTCCAGAGCCGCCAACCGTCCATCCAGATCCCCAATATCATCCGACAGACCCGCAATCGTCTTCTGAACTTGGCGCTCATAGGCCAGCTCCAGAGCGGTCAGGCGATGCTCCAGGCCTCCTCCTGTAACAGGGGAGGCGGTAGAGACAGTAGAGGCAGTAAAGGCAGTAGAGACAGTAGAGGCAGTCGGAAGATGACGGACAGCTCCAAGAGCTGCCGCAAACTTGCGGCTCTCCTCCTTGACCGTTTCCATACACTTATTCACGGCCTCCTGAACTGACTTTGTAAAAGCTTCCGTGATTGCGTTCTCCATGGTTAGACTATGCTATAAACTAACTATGGGTTTAAATTGTATCAAATTTTTTAGGTAGATCGCACCTTCAAGTTGATACAGGCATCCAACGTGGATTCCCACGCCTTCAAGGGTTTTGTTCTCTTCAGCTTAAGAACTTCCTCGGCCTTGGCCAGTCTCTCCTTCACCGTTTCCATGACGTTCTTCGTTAGACTGACATCATAGAAATCAATGGGCTTCGTATCCATCGTCGCTAACAAGGACACCATAGGCGGCAAATGAGTGTCCACCCGCAAGGTTCCTTGTCTAACAAGACCTCTGTAGGCTTCAATAGTCATCGGACCGCCAAAGAGCTTCAGAATCTGCTTCGGGGGGGCCGGCTTAATGGGTCCGCCCACGGCCTGTCCATACAGCCGATTCAGAAGCGACAGCTGTTCCCAGCGCGCATAGGAGTCCTGATGCATATCAAACAGATGGGCCATAGCACACTCAGGCGAACAGTAGTTTCCTGAGACCTGAATATACTCCCCCTGATCACGGATAGGAAGTATAATGGGCTTGTTATCAAAGGAATGGCAGCACCAGAAGCAGGCGATATCCACGCGATCCGGTATGGTCTTGATCTCCTCGGATTTTTCATACTGGATCAGAAGCGTAGCCTTCTTGTAGTAATCGGGCACTTCCGTTACAGATTCAGTAGTCGTTGTCGTTGTCATTGTATTCGTAACAACAGGCGCCATAATAACATTTGCGGGAGCCAACGATTCCACCGATTCTGAGAATGGATTGTCCGTGGAGGCATCGTAGGGCTCCACATTCGTGGGAGGCACGGGATTGTATTGAATGGGCGTATCATGGAACATGACGTCCTTGCTCTGAATGGGCAGATGGGCGATCAGGGGCTTGCGTGCCTCGGGTTGGAGGGATCCCTCAATGGTGTTCTGGGTAACAACGGCCACCACGGAAAACTTCTTCTTGGCCGCGCGCTTAGCAGGAACTGCTGCGTCTGTGGTTGTGTTTGTGTTTGTGTCTGTCACTTCAGGGTCCTTTGCTCGTCGTCCACGTCCTCGGCCCGACATTCTTCTGCTTCCATTCTGCTTCAACCGTTTAGGTTGGTCAGCAATTCTAACTAACTTAAGTAACTTAAACACTAAAAGGTCAGAGGAATGACCACCATTAATAAGGAGTTCTGGTGTTCCCGCGTCCGCACGTATTTTGACACCTTTGTCCAGAATCCCCGCTCCCTCCAACACCTACTCCTATTCGGACCCCCTGGCTCGGGGAAAACCACCTCGGCCCAATGGCTCGTCCAGCAGATCTGGAAGCAGCAGAAGGCGCTCATGTGTATCTCCATGAACGCCGCCGATGAGCGGTCGCTGGAGGCCATTCGGCAAAAGATCTTTCCGTTTCTCCGTGCCTCCTGGACAGCCCTTGAGATTACTCCTATCAAGGCCCCGCGCTTCATTATCTTGGACGAATGCGAAACACTCACAGAGGCCGCCCAGCTCTCCCTTCAGACCATTCTGGACAAGGATCCCAGTGAGGTGTGCGTGGTGTTAATCTGTAATTCCCAGAGCCGCATTCATCCCAAGCTCAGACAACGCCTCCTGCGAATCCGCTACGATCCTCCCAATACCCAGCGGGGTCTGAATCGTTCTGCGTTCCATGAGATCACACGGGGAGATCTCCGCCTGATCTCCAAAAAGGGACCCATGGACCAGCGCCTCTGGTTCTATATCAATGGTCATCCGGCGACAATTAGTCAATTCCTCCAGGACACGGAGGCGGACATGACCACAATCCTCTCGGAACTCCTTCTCCTGTCCAACTTGGTAGCCGTCCTTGATGAAGACCTCTTGAAGGCCCTGAACGAGATTATTCCCATCATGAACGCAAGTATGACGTGTCTGATGGGCCGCGTAGCCCACCTCATTGCTCTGTTCCAGCGTAAATTTGAGGAGAGTTTAAAGCCATAGACGCATTTAAAGCAAAATGACGCAGCCCCTTACGATCACACCTTTGCGTATTTCCACAATGACTGTGACGGCCAATTGGGGCGTGCCAATCAAGTTGGATCCCCTCTTTCGGCAACTTAAAGAAAAGCTCATCCCGATTGGATACTTTGGCGAGGGCATCATCAAGTTTGAGCACAAGGGCGAGGTCTTTGGAGCCTGTTACAAGGATCTCTTTACGAATCGGAAGGCCACGGACAAGTCCTTCTTTAATCAGTCTACGCTTGTGTTGCGCCGACCCTTTAGTGGAGGATGGAAGGAGCTCAATATGAAGCTGTTCAAGAATGGGGGTATTCAGATGACGGGGGTCACCAGCCAGGTCTTTGCTGTGGAGGCGGTGGAATGGCTCCTGACCCTGATCAAGACATTTGGGGAGACTCCCTTTGAAGGCACGGCGGCCGTGACAAAGGTGGATGTCTCCTTGATCAATACGGACTATTCGCTGAATCATGATATCCAGCAGGACAATCTCCACAGGATCCTTATGGAACAGTATAATCTGTTCTCCATGCTGGAGAAGACCATTTATCAGGGGGTCAATACCAAGTTCTTCTATAATATCAAGAATACGGTTCCGGGCATCTGTTCATGTAAGGGATTCTGTAAGGGACAGGGCACGGGGGATGGGGAGGGGGAGTGTAAGCGGATCACCATGAGCATCTTCCGCACGGGCAAGATCATTATTACCGGCGCTCGGACCATGGACCAGATTGAGGCGGCGTATGTCTTCTTGAACAAGGTCTTTCAGGAACATGCGGCTACGGTGTTGGTGAAGCGCGTTTAGAACTTAATGAATGAACTATCAATAGTCTTCAGAATCATGTCAACCCCGGCTCCGCCTCCAGCAATCGCAACAACAACAATAGTCGGTGGAGCCCAAGAGCCTCTTCCCAATCCTACCTGTTTAGTTCAGGCCGCGAAACTCGCCATTCAGCATGATAAGCCCATTCAACTGGACTATCACGTGGCCACCCATACGGGCTCTGCTTTTTTGGGCGAGGATGCCAAGACCAAGGAGCGCGTTCTCGTCAAGTCCAAGGAGGAGTTCACGTCCCTCATTCAGAAGTTGTATAAGGTTGGTGAGGACTATATTATCATGACGGAGAACTCTATTTACGTGGTATCGGGGAAGCTCCAGAAGCGCAAGGTGGATCTGGCGGCGCTTCAGGCTGATGAATGAGCGCCCTGCTCTTTGGGTGCGGCTAAGCCGCACCCTTAACCAGGGAACACGCCTCCCCCGAAGGGGGAGGCAGTCTCTATATTTTTAGACTTATCGTAATAGTATTGTGTTAAACAGAATACTATTAAATACATTGGATACTACAACTCCTCCTTAATAAGGAAATACGAGACTACCCTCGGCCAAAGGCCGAGGGTGTGTTCCCTGGTTAAGGGTGCGGCTTAGCCGCACCCAAAGAGCAGGGTTCTCGCTAATACATCCTTGCCGTAAATCCCTGCTTCTTCATCTCAGCCTTATCCTCCCCCGTGTAGAACCCCTCCGCCGCCTCTTGCCGACCGGACAGGAGTGCCCGGTCGCAGACGAGATACTGGAACATGGACAGAACAATTAGCACGGCAGCCATGATGAGTCCCTGGGCTCCGACAGCAATCTTGAATGTCAGAGGCAGCTTGGAGAAGAGAATGACAATGACATTGATCACGGCAAGGACGCCCAGAATCGCGTAAATGACGAAAATAATATAATACACATCGCAGATAGTCTTACTGTTGATCTGTTTCATCCAAGAGGGCTCCATTTTGTTTCTATAAAGAGTCCATAAAAAAAATACAGCACTAATAGAATGGCAAAGTCGCATCGGAAGGGAGCGCGTAAATCGCATACACGTCGCAGGAAACAGCAGAAGCAGCAGAAGCAGCAAAAGAACCAGAGGCGTCAGGGTGGCTACCGTTTAGAGGGAGCTGCTCTTGCGGATTCTCTCTATGGCTCCAGTGCGAGCCAGATGTCCTTGGCTCAGGGTGGAGATTATGAGAGCTACCATTCGGCCCAGCACGGTGGCGTGGCGGACTACGGGAAGGCGTTTGATATCATGTCAGATCCAAACATATTGTCGTCCTCCATGTCCTCGGGGCAGCTCAATGCTATCACTGAAGTTCGGGGTCTCTCCGATGCACAGCCTCCCCCTCTGGGTCCTACACCGGCCAGCCCTGGCACCACGAACGGCGGCCCCAGTGGCTCCTGTGGCTCTATGGCCGGTGGTCGTCGGCGTCGTAGGAGCCACAAGAGGGGTAGGAAGAGCCAAAAGCAACAGAAACGCCAGCGTAGCCAAAAGCAGCAGAAGCAGCAGAAGCAGCAGAAGCAGCAGCAGCAGGGCGGCGGCGCCCCCCTCGGCTATGCGCCCGTCGGAGCCCCCGGACTCCTCCTGGACAACAACCGGGCCTATACGCAGGCCGGCCTGAACCCCGAATACTACCAGTCCAGTTCTACGGAACAGTTACTGGCGGATATGCGTGATCGCGCATAGTTAGGCCGGTAGTCGGCTCAAAAAGAGTTCCTTCTGAACCTCGGCCTCCTCAGGGATCTCCAGAACCCGTTTCAAAGGCCCTAAAACCTCCTGGACAGACTCCAACAGCTTCCCCGCAATCTCCTTCCTCTCGGAGACTTTCACGGTCATTTTTATCCTCAGATACAGATCACCGTAGACATTCGTGCTGTTCTTTATAGGCATTCCTAAGCCCGTGATAGCATATACATCGTCCGTAAAGGAGGCAGGGGGGATCTCCACATACAGCCCTTCGTCGTAGGCCGGATGCCCGTCCAGCTTCACACGAGTTCCCAGAAGGGCTTCGGCCAAGTTGATGACCACCTCCGTCTCCAGATGCTGCCCGGCATTCCCTATCCGTTTAAAGGGGCCCTGGGGACCTGACTCAATAGTCAAATGAAGATCCCCCGCCTTCTCAAACTCGGGAG
>Ga0214919_10000137_pt1 | contig 117103 bp, 98 predicted proteins | sample LL1503_MetaG_FD_177994 | JGI IMG/M metagenome (GOLD analysis project Ga0214919, IMG submission 177994) | Freshwater microbial communities from Lake Lanier, Atlanta, Georgia, United States - LL-1503 | ecosystem: Environmental > Aquatic > Freshwater > Lake | place: USA: Georgia | collected...
AATTGGCTTGTAGAGGATCATTCCTGCCACAAATCCAATAAATCTTGACTCCATAGAACCAGACCAATCAATTCCTTTTCGCTCCATCTCACTCATCCAATGAATGGTAAAGGGATCCAAGGTGCCAAAGGTTAAGATTTGCTCCACTTGCCAACCACTATTTTTCAGTAGCATCTCAATATTATTCGCTGAATAAAGAGCTGTATGTCGAGGGCTATGATACCCTGCCCAGTGTTCCCCGAATTTTCTGCGTGTATAGCTATCAAAATTGGGCACTTCTATAATAAGTTTGGTTTCTGAATGAGCTATATCTAGCAGGTTTTTCAAATGCTTCTGTGGCTCATAATCATGCTCGAGATAATGCCACATAGTTATAACATCTACCGCACTTTCACCTTTAAGATCCGAGACCTCGCCTACTCTTAGGTCTAGCTCTCTAAAGATTTCTGGATTGTTTTTCCACCCCTCATCGCTGAAGTCAAGACCAATGAGATGAGCGGGAGTATCTTTATAAAATTGAGCTAAAAAGGTTGGTTTACCACAGCCGACATCGAGTATGCGACTTTCCCTGGTCAAATTATTGCAATCCTTAACTCTTTTCACTCGTGCTTGATCGATATTTTGTTGATCCCTTTTAACAAAGTTTGCATACTTGCCCCATGCCTCTTCAACACGATAGGGCAAATAATTTTCAGAATAAAAAGGGCCTAATTCCGACTCTGGTATGCGGCTATTAAGAAAAACTAATCCGCAATTTTCACATTTATCAAAATTGTATTTTGTCGTTCCCTGCTCATGCATCATTGCAGTGGTCTTTATAAATGCATTAAAGTTTTTCGAATTGCAGGCTAAGCAATTTAGAACTTTTTCCATTTTTGAGCAATTTTTTTTAATAGGGAGAATACAAAAGGTTTTGTCGGAAAACGAGACATGATGAAAAGGTCTTGTTTAAAAGTAGTTTGATCATCTAAAAAAGCAAATATTGTTTGCACAGGGATTTTTGAATACATAGTATTAAATAATACTGGTCCACGGTAGTTCTGCCGATAGAGGACGTCAAGAAATAAGGTGTCATAAATTCGAGATTTTCTTTTCAGTAATCCTGAATTTAAAGGTTTGTTCATTTTTAAATTTGCAATTAATTTCCTAGCGTTTCGTTCGCAGTTTTTAAACGAATAGCCCGTAGATGGCTTTACCCAGCCTCCTCCAGTACCTATGCGAATATGATTTCCCTTAGAATATTTTTCGAAAGGAAAATCACTCATTGGAATTACACCTTGTTCTTGCTCTACAATTTCATACGCTGGGATTTTTAAAATATCATTAATATAGTTTTTTAGCATCCTTTCATAATCCTCTTTTTGAAGCAGTGAGGAGGTAAATAAGGTAAACTCAACCATTGCTTCTCTTTTATTCAAAGGCAATACATAAGTAAAACTTGTTGTTTCTGGCCAAACAAGTCTAAAATCCATCAAGGAAAAACAATCCGTATCAAAGGCATCATAATTTGTTTTAATTACCCAGCCCTTAAAATGCTGTAACAGTCGGGTATAAGAATCCTGAGTCTTCATAAACTCATTTGGTATTCTACTATCAAATACAATAGCTGCAGTATAAACAGTTTTCAATCCATTGATTTGTATTGGCGATTCATTGCTTACTGATTGAACATCCTCTTCTACCCAATCAAACATAGAACTTGCAGTAATTTTTTTCTTTGCAAACTCATAAAAATCAATAGATCGCAACAGCTTATATCGATAGGGTGTTAAGTTAAGAGGAACAGTATTGTCTTTATAAAAAAAATTTCCACGCGACCAACTGTGTTGTATTAAGTTATCCCATAGTCCTTCTCCTTTTTCCCAAAAACACCAGGTTCGATCATTTTTATCTTTAGCTGATTTTTCAAGAATTAGAATGCGCTTATTACTAAAATAAGGGTCATCATGCATAGCCAAAGCTAAATGAAGCCCAGCTGCACCAGCACCTATGATGGCAATATTATAGTTTAAAGTAGACATAGAAAAATAGAAAAAAAACGAATTGAGAGGCTAAATGATGTATAGTGTAAGATGCAGATTTTTCAGGCAACTCCTTTCTGACAATTATTTGTAATAGAAAAGAAACAACAAACCAGTCGACAAAATTTCTGAAAGGAGCTGTTCCAGATTCCCAACTCCAAAAGTCAAAAATGGGCGCGGAGGGTTCGATAAAAAAATCAAGTGCTACCATTAAAATAGATCCGCATAGTATGGCTAGCCATTTATTTTTTATAAAACGATTAGCTATATTAGCTGTAAGAAAAGTGAGTACTACCCAATTAATACCTATTAAGAAAGGAACTCCAAATACTTTTATTCCTAGGTTTTCCCCATATTGGTACGTTCCGAAAAGCAAACCTGTATTAACTCCAATGAGCTCCACAATCATCCCGATCAAATATACAATGAGCCAAATTATACAACTACGCAAAGCATTTTTTGGCGGAAAATTCCAGTATAAAAGTAGCAATCCTAGTAACAGATTCATAGGTGTTTTGGAAATGAACCAATCCAAATGTCCTAAATAGATACCCACTATACCAGAAATGGTCACCAGCCAAATAGCAAGTATAGATACCGTGTTTTTATTAATTATAGAATTGATCATTTAGCAGAATTGATTAATTCAGAGGTAATTTTTGCAGAAAGAAGGCAGAGTGGTATTCCGCCTCCAGGATGAACTGAGCCACCTACGAAGTATAAATTTTTTAATTGATTTGAAAAATTTGGATGTCTTAGAAAGGCCGCAAACTTTGAATTACTTGCTGCACCATACAGTGCCCCTCTATAGCTACTAGTGCGCTCTTCAATTTGAGGAGGTGTTAACACATCTTCTACTTCGATAAGAGATTCCAAATTTATTCCTAACAAGCGATTTAACTTTTCGATTATATTTTTACGCGCTTGAGTAACTAGTTCTTCCCAATTTTGTCCATAATCACCCGGAGCATTTATCATAACAAACCAGTTTTCACAGCCAGATGGTGCATCACTATTATTTTCCTTACTCGTAATATTGATATAAATCGTTGGGTCCCCAAATAATGTTTTATGACCAAAAATATGCGCGAACTCTTCTGAATAATTTCCACTAAAAAAAATATTATGTAAATCGAGCTCTGGGATTGTTTTTTTTATTCCCCAATAAAAAATAACTGCTGAACTCGAACGCTCCTTGCTCAGGCTGCGATTGGGGTGTGACTCATTTGGCAGTAATTTCTTGTAAGTAGAAAAAATATCCATATTCGAAATAATATTGTCTGCGAAAACTTCTTTTTTATTTGCAGCTATACCTATCGCTCTATTATTTTTCACAATAATTTGCTCCACTTTGTGATTAAAATGAAACTGAACGCCTTGTTTAACTGCCAATTGGTAAAGACTTTTTGTAATACTATGCATGCCTTTTTTGGGGAAATATGTTCCTAAATACAACTCCAAATGCGGAATCATACTCATAATACCTGGTGTACGATATGGCGAAGATCCATTATAGGTAGCGTAGCGATTAAATAATTGAACAAGATGTGGTTCCTTTATTTCTGATTGATTTAGTTTATTGAGGTTGGTAAAAATTCCCATACCAGACATTTGTAATAAAGCCTTTAAAGTATCCTTCGATAAATAAGTACCGACTTTATGCAACGATTTCTCTAGAAATATTGGAGCGGTAAGTTCGTACTTCTTCTGACTCTTTTTTAAATATGCTAACAAGGAAGCAGCCTCTATACCGAATTTATCAGCAGCTTCTTTTGCAAAAATCTCTCTGTTTGAGTTTACCGTAAAGCGAATGCCATCTTCCCAAAAATAATTACAAACCAACTCTTTACGACTATATTCAAAATAATCCTCTGACGACTCCCCAAATAACTGAAAAAGTTCAGAGACTAATTCAGGCATAGTAAAAAGTGAAGGTCCAGCATCGAAACGATACCCTGCCAATTCAAAAGCGTGCAGTTTGCCTCCTGGATAATCATTCGCCTCAAAAACATCTACCTCCATTCCTAATGCTCGCAGACGCAATGCAGCAGCAATACCAGCAATGCCCGCACCTATAACAATAGCTTTAGACATACTTTACGATCCATGAAGCCGCCCCGTTTTTAGGACAGACTATAATAAATTCCATATATTAATTTTCATTGGCATTGTTGCATAAATTCCTTAATTGCCCATCATTTATAAAACTATAAGCAAACAAAGTTAGTTAGTTTTTGTTTTCGCTAGGAAGAACATTCCGTTTCTGTTTCGAGGGAAAATCCGTGTTGCTTAATAATCGTATTGCGGCTATTCAAAACAAACTAGCTTTGTTTGCTTATAGTTTTTGCTACAGCGCAGAATTCGCAATGACGTTAGGATCATATTTTGACGGATACAACAAAAGTTTATATTTGTTAAATGAGAATCAAATTCATAATTCTATTCATTATTATTACAGCCAAGGTAAGTTCCCAGCCCTTTGCCGATATTCTTAACTTTAATTATCAAACATTTTCTGCAAATTATCAAGACAGTACTCAATGGAAAAACAAAACAGATAATTATTTTCTGAATTTATTTTTACCGAAGAATTTTAAAAACGGTAATACATTTCTTCTGCGATTGAATTCCGAACATTTAAGCTCTACCATCAGCTCTGATTCGTCTTATTCTTATAGCTTAACAAGTATTTCTATGCCAATTGGAATGAAATTGGTTTCTAAAAATAAAAAATGGGAAACTGTTTTATTAGTAATTCCAAAAATTGCATCTGATTTCAGAGATGCTATTGATCCGAACGATTACCAATACGGAGGAGTATTTTTGGAGCACTTTGTCCCCAATGATAAAGTAAAAATAAAAGCAGGATTATATTATAATCGCGAAGCTTTTGGAAATTTATTTGTGCCGTTGGTTGGAGTGGATTGGAAAGTAAATGATAGAATTAATTTATACGGAATATTACCAACCAATTATAAAGTGGAATTTAATCTCCTGAAAAATAAATTGTACACAGGAATGAATTTGAAATTCTTTACCCGTTCCTTCCGTTTATCACAAACATATAATTACGATTATGTACGTTACGATGAATCACAAGTAAAGATATTCGTAGATTATTTTGTTGTCCCTAAAGTATTGTTGTTTGCTGAAGTAGGCTATTCAATTGGAAGGAGCCCTTGGCAACATAAGAACGGGACTAACGATAATAAAAAACCTTATTATGTGAATCCAATTTATACACCAATTAAAAATTATCCAATCATAAGTGTAGGCTTGGCGTATCGTGTGAGATTTGATTTGGATAAAAAAGATGAAGCTGCAGCACAATAGAATTATCACTGTGCGTTTCAAAAAAATTTCATAGCTATGGACGCGTAACTTTAATTCGTTTAACGCAATAAAAAGCAAATAGTTATTCCAACGAATTTGCGCTCACAAGCAGACATTCGAATTGAGCAGAAAATTGTTTTTTTAGCTTTTCCTCGACCTCCTTAAAATCGACCTCATGACCTAACTCTTTTGCGATCGACGTAACTGCTTTATCTGAAATTCCACAAGGAACAATTTTCGAAAAATAACTCAAATCAGAGTTAACATTTAGCGCCCAGCCGTGCATGGTTACCCACCTACTTGCCCTTACGCCCATCGCACAAATCTTTCTCGCTTTTAACGGATCGCCTGGATCAATCCATACCCCTGTCAAGCCTAAACAGCGTTCTCCCTTAATTCCATATTCAGACAGTGTGAGAATAATTATTTCTTCTAAAACTCTTAAGTATCGATGAATGTCGGTAAAGAAATTGTCGAGATCAAGGATTGGGTAGCCGACTAACTGACCAGGCCCATGGTAGGTAATGTCGCCACCGCGATTTATTTTATAATATGTTGCATTGATTTCCTTTAACTGTTCTTCGTTTGCCAATAAATTCTCTTCATCGCCGCTTTTTCCCAAAGTAAAAACATGGGGATGCTCACAAAAAATTAAATGACTTTGAGTACCTACTTGTTGATCCAGCTCTAAATTTCTGTTCAACATTTTTCTGTCGGTAATAAATTTGAACAGCTTTTCTTGAAAGTCCCAACAAACTTTATAATCAATGAGGCCTTTGTTGTGAAAGATAACTTTATTCATGGGCTGCGAAAAGAAATACCAGAAGTTGATTCAGAATATTTTTACTTCTGCTTTTTAGAGAGTTCCCCTTTAAGAAAATTAATCACATTCACTTCGACAGAATCAACACCACGAAGATTGGCCAAATATAAAGAAGCCCAATCGGTAAGGTGAATCAAATAAATTGTTTTTTCTATTTGCGAATTCCCTTTGGAAAAAACCTCGGTAAAATGTGACGTCTGTTTTGTAATAATTTCCTTACTTATAGCTGTTCTTAAATTATTCCTTTCGTATTCATCGGGGTCCGATAAAAGCACGACAGAAACGCCTTCGCTCCCGCTTGCCCAGCCCACCAGTTCATTATGATTCATTTCAGGAATTACTTGATGCCAACAAAGTACCTTTGCATTTTCATTTAATTGTTGCCGAAAGCGAATTGCAACGCCCTCATTATTTGCCGTACAATATATGACAGGTGTTTTCTGAAATAATTTTTTTGCTAATTGTTCTGCTTCAGCACAAATTTCTTTTTGTTCCGTATTTAAAAGTGTAACTGCGTTTGCTAGCTCCTTGATTGAAGTTGCTGGAAGTAAATTGTGCTTCACAAAAATGAACAATAGCTGGGAAAGTGAATAACCTAAACATGATCGCGGGGGCATTCCACCAGGAATAATAATACAATCTAAATTATTGGCCTGAGCGCATTCTAAAACTTTTCCTCCAGAGGTAATACATACAATGTGCGCTTTTTTCTTTAGCGCTGCATCTAAACAGGATAACGTTTCTTCCGTGTCTCCAGAATAAGAAGAAATTATTACAAGAGAGTGCTCGTCAACAAAAGCGGGAATAAAATACCCTTTGGTAACAGCAATCGAAACAGGACTTTGTCCAAAAGCAATTTCAGAAATGATGGTGCCTCCAATACCAGAACCTCCTAATCCTGCAATGAGAACATTTTTGATCGGATTTTTTGTAGCGGACAAAACTGCAGCTTGGCCAATTCGTATCCCCTCCTCAAGTTGTCTCGGAAAACCCTCAATTAATGCCTTCATGTTCATTTTAATATGAAAAAATTAGGAAATAAAGGTATGAAATTTTAATAGATTTTTGTTGTGTAATATTAGCATAACAATAAGTTCTCGGCATCAAAACAGTAATAAATTGGTGGCTGTTTTTCGTAGGATTCTATTTTAAAAAACATACAACTACTTTACCAATATTAATTAATCTGCAACCCCACCAGAAACAATAAATTTCATTGCTTCGGCCCCCGCTACTTTTAATGGCTCAACATTTTCTCGAGGCACAATTAACAGTCGGCCAGAAACCGAGTAAGCCAAGGGAAAATAAACAGCCACAAATTTTTCTGAAAGCGAAAATTTTGATAAGTCCTCGTCAGTTATGAACCCTATCTCTCTAATTTCAGCTTGCTTGTTTGTATATACTAACACCGGGTGAGTGAATTTTTTATTATTCCCAATAAAAGCAGAGGTGATGTCCTTTAGAGGTGAGAATATCGTTCTAATAACGGGGATTTTTTCTAAAACTTTACCCGCCTCGTCAATAAAAAACCGCGCAAATACATTTGATGCAAAAATCCCTACTAAAAGGACGAATGCAACCACAATAGATAAATAAATAAAAGGATCGACGGCTGGATGAACGATTTCATGGATGCCGGAAAACAGTTCTCTAACCCAAGAAAACGCTTTATAAAATACAAGCATCGTAATGGTAACAGGAACCAAAACAAGTAAGCCCTGAACAAAATAGCGTAATATATTTTTCATATGCGTTAATTTTTGAAAATTGAAATCGATGCAAAATTGATTGTTAAAATTTAAAAGACAATGATAATTTAAAATTAATTTTTAATATAGATGGCTCCCATTTTATATGCCATTTCAATGAACGATTCGAAATAATACAGGGCGACTTGGAGCTGCATCATTTTCAAATGGTGCTGTTTGTAAATTCAATAAATATGTCCCATCGTAAATTGAATTGGGGATAAAAATAAATTCAGTAATTGTTTTCTGAAATTGTGTGTTATGTGGATATTCCCAAAACGCCCGGTGGGCTTCCAGTTTGCCATCGTCAACTTCTCGATCAATAGAAGGAAGGTCTATTAATAAATGGTCTACATTTTTCTGCGCAAGAAATTTAGCCGCTTCCCCTGTTAAATAAGGAGGGTTTGTGTTGGACCAGTCCATGACTAATTTTTTTTCTGAATTATCAATCGTTCGCAAAACAACCGCTTCCGGATTTTTCCCGTCCAATGCAATTTCTAAGTGTTTTCTAGTAATCACAAAGTCTCCATTAAGTAACTGGTCTGGTTGGATTGTTATTAGTTCTGCGATAAAAAAATAGTTTTTTAAATGCTGATTAACACTTTCTATTTCTGGAGATATGTGTCCGACGCACTCCGTATGTGTTCCGTGACCATGTGGATTAAAAAAAATATTTCTAAAATTAACTGAGCCCCCACTTTTTACTTCGCCAATCCAACTTTCCGTACGAACAGGTTCTATCCGTAATGGATCCACATACCATGCGCGGGCACTCCGATCCGACATTGGTATAGAAATATCTATCGGCTGCGAAAGGTCGGTTTTGTAAGTACAGCCCTTATGGGTAATTGTTGCAATCATAAATTGATTTTGATAACCGAAGATACCATTTTCATACGACAAATAAATCGGATGTGATGCGATCTGCAATTAGTTTACCCTGATCTGTCAAGAAGAATAGTTCCGCTGTTTTTTTCATGTCACCTGATACTATCCACTTCTCTGCTTCCTTGATAAAATGCGAATGAAATTTTTCGGAAAGATCTTTAGTTGAAACCCCCCACATTGTTCGAAGGCGCGTCATCACCAACTCATTGAAGCGTTCGTTTTCACTTAAAACCTCTTCTTCATAAGCAGTCTTACCTTTAGTAATCCAATTCAGGTATTGAACATTGTTCGATATATTAAATCGTCTTACCTCGCCATTAAAACTATGTGCCGAAGGTCCAATTCCCAAATAAGGTTCGCCAAACCAATATGAACTATTGTGTTTTGCAACAAAGTCTTTTTTTGCAAAGTTTGAAATTTCATACTGATCAAATTCGTTTTCCTTTGCAAATTTCAACAGGAGATTAAAATGAATAGCCGACAATTCATCGTCTACAGGTGCAATCTTTCCTGATTTTACAAATTGCGCCAACGCTGTTTTGGGTTCAACTGTTAAACAATAACAGGACAGGTGTTGAACGAGCAGTTCATTTGCCTTTTCAAGATTTCTTTCCCAAGCAGCATTTTCTAAACCTGGAATACCATAAATTAAATCAATTGTTAAGTTTGTGAATCCGGCATCCTGAGCGCGCAGCACCACCGATTCGGCTTGCTTAGCATTATGCGCGCGATTCATCAACTTTAAATCCTCGTCTCGAAAAGACTGTATGCCGATACTGAGTCGGTTGATGGGCGTTGATTTTAATTTCTTAAGGTAAGGACTACTGAGGTCATCTGGATTTGCTTCAAGGGTAATTTCTGCTTTTTCTGATATAGAAAAGTGTTTGTTGATTTCATCAAAAATAAATTTCAACTCGTCAACGGCAAGTTGTGATGGTGTGCCGCCCCCAAAATAAATCGTTTCAATTGTATTGCTTCGGAGTTCTTCTTTACGAAGTTGAATCTCCTTTGCTAGTGCAAAAACAATTTCCTTTTTATTATTTTGAACTGTGGAAAAATGAAAGTCACAATAGTGACACGCTTGCTTACAAAAAGGAATGTGAATATAGAGGTGTGACATTTTAAACAAATAAAATAAACTTCTTTGCTAAACTTAGGAAAAAAATTTAAGCAGGTAAAAAAATAGTAGTTTTAATTCCCCACGAATTATTCGATTTCAACCGCAAGGATTTTTCCTGTAAGTGGGTTTTTAGGATACGGAATATTTCTTTGGTCGTACGGCGCAGGCACCCACCATTGTGAATCGTGAAACTCTTGACTTACGACAAGTATCATTTGGTTATCGGGTACTGCAGTTACCGTATTATCCATATAACCTACCACACGTAAATGTTGTTTATCGGGACCTATTCTCCAAATAATATAATTTGGGGTCCACTCTATTTCATACCAGTAAAATGGTTTTTTAAAAAGGTCGTCGTCGTTCTCTGCCGTTTTAATTGTAAGTGCCTGGTACCAACTATCCCAACGATGCAAATTAAATTTTTGTTTTTCAAAAACGAAAGGAACAATTCCTGTAACATAATTTTGGGGTTCGCGACAAGCTAAATCCCAATTGGTGCAAGTAACTGCAATGTTATCTGTGTTAGCATTGTTATCATCTATCGGTTGTGGATTTTTACCATACGAAGTACTTGGCCAATTGCGTGACGATTTTACTATTTCAAAATCTATTTCAGAATAACTTTGAGTTGGATAACGAGATGCTTTGGCACCACGATTATCCGTGCGAGGAATATATCCTCCATCACAACTTCTTCTCATGTTCCAGGAATCGTCGTTTTGATATAAAAGCCAAACGGCATTTGTCAATCCGTTCCAAACATGATCTGCGCTTAACATTTCTGGAAATGAGATGCACATATCCCATTTACCATAAGTAAAACCAATTCGTGATTTTACGCCCACGTTTTCTTTTCTAAAAGGAGCTTCAAGATTTCCTGGATTAGATAGGGTAATTGAATTCTCTTTTATATTAGATTGAATTGTTGAACAAGGTTTTGTTGAACTCCGTAGGTAATCGCTTAGGCGTGTAGCTGCTGTATATTTTGATTTATTATCGGCATACTGTTTCCTTGAATAATTATCGGCAACAACGTTTCCTGTCAATGGAATGGTCGGCAAAACATGAGATTTGTCTTCGTAAAAAAAGTATTGCATGAATTGCGAATTGCGGTAGGTCATGCTATCTGTTCCACATGTAGAACAATAGGCCATGGTATCAATTCCGGATTGCATTAACTCAAAAGGATTAACATAAACGCCAGCGCCAAGATCTAATTTAGCTTTCACTGTTAATTGCTCATCAGCAATATTTACACTTACGTTTTTAGCAGTGCTTCCTGGGCCATGTAGAAAATAATAAAATGGGTTTATAAATCGTCCCCCTGTTTCTCTTACGGAAATATTTTTAATGGAGGCAGGAAGATTATTCATTCCTGACTCAGTGGTAACAACAAGCATTATTTTATACTTTCCTGTTCGCGGATTTCTTTTCCATCGGTTATTTACGATTTCCAGTTTTCTGTTATTGTCAATTTGCCAAATAGCATCCCTGTAAATCTGCTGCTGATCTGTACAACCATTGGCTTTTGCCTTTTCGGCCACGCCATTCATCCAATTGGGCTGCGTATGAATATAATTAATCATATTGGCCACTTTTTTTGCTGACAATCCTGCTTGGTCGTCACGGCCAAAATAAATTTCTTCGTTTCTCGGATTTCCTACAATGCGAAATGAATCTATGATCATTAATTCTTCGCCCCAACTCAATTCTTTTGTTGATTTAAATCCATTGTCTATTTCCCCCCAACTCCCATAAAAATTTCGTGTCGCTAACGCATGCTCATAATTAAATTTTCCGCTTTTTTCAAACTCTGGAAACTTATAAGATTCGTTTTGATAATATATTTTATAATACAGCTTCTGCGAAGTTGCAAAAGTGTTTTTTAATTTAACAGTAAAAGCAAACTTCCCTCCGGGCAATTGTTTTGACGTTGGTATTTCTATTCCTCTATAAACGGCATCACTTAAATCAATGTTAATGCTTTGATTGTTTTTTGTGAAATTTGAAAAAGGATGAAATTCATTTACGCTTATACCAGATCCGAAAGTCCTAAAATAAAGGTAAACTCCACAGAGTAGCGTTGTAATTATTAGGAGATAAAATTTTTTATTCCGCATGTTAAAAAGCAAGCACGAAGTTAAGGATTGTTACAGATTTGAAAGGGTAATTGGGTACTAATAAAAAAACAAATAGACCTCTTGAAAAAGCATGAACTATTGTCGCCATAACAAGCTACTGTCGCCATAACTCAAAAATCTAAAATTACTTTTTAGCGCAAATTGATAAACGCGCTCACAATCTGTTCCTATAAATGCAGAAACGAGCAACAGCAGGGTGCTCTGGGGCTGATGAAAATTGGTAATAAGTCCGCTTACAATTTTAAAAGAATATCCTGGCGCAATTAAAATTTGTGTGTATCCTTTGACTTCCGAAAGTTTATTTTCAAGCATCCAATCTAGAATTGCTCGTAACGCCACTGGAGCGGGAATGTCAGGACTTTGTTCGTATGGCTCCCATTGACTAACAAAGAGGGAATCAAAGTGACTACCGGGCTGTGTAATAATTTGCTTGCCGAACCAATATAAGCTCTCTAAGGTGCGCATGGCAGTTGTTCCAACGGCAACAATAGCATCTGTTTTTTGTTCTAAGATTTGCTCCACAAGCTCGCGCGAAACAATAATTTGTTCACGATGCATTGCGTGCCCGTCCATTGTATCCGCTTTAACGGGCTTAAAAGTGCCTGCGCCAACATGGAGCGTAACTTCTGCAAATTTATTTATTTTTAATTTTAATTTTTCTAAAACATGATTCGTAAAATGCAATCCTGCCGTGGGGGCGGCGACAGATCCATTGTGTTTCGCATAAACGGTTTGATAGCGGTCTGCATCTATTTTTTCTTCTTCTCTATTGAGATAGGGCGGTAAAGGTATTTTTCCAAATGCGTCCAAAATTTCCGCCAGGTTATATGCTGAAGGTGTCCATGTTAATTTTATGACTGATTGATCATTAATTACCCTTAGGCGTTTGGCGATTAACCGAACCGGCGTGCCTTGGATTTCTAAATTCCCAATCAATTCTTCGTCCGCCTTCCAGCGTTTTCCATTACCGATAAAAGCGCAAAGCTCTACCTCCTTGTCTTTTTGCAGTAAGTTGACAAAATCAACAGAATTGTCGGCCACGTCAGTACAAAAAACTTCCACTCTTGCGCCGCTTTTACGTTCCATTAATAATCTAGCACGAATTACGCGCGTTGTATTAAATACCAACAATGTTTTTTCAGGGAGCTCCACTACTATGTCACGAAATGTCTTTTCATAAATTTCCGAATTCTTATATACCAGTAATTTAGAGCTGTCTCTATCCGCCAATGGATATTTCGCAATCTGCTCCTCTGGCAATTCGTACGTAAAGTTTTTTATGGAAAGGTGTTTCGGATGAAAATGCATGCGATTGGTTTTTAAGAGCTACATCCAACCCTTTTCGACAATATCACGTGCGTGGTAAGTAATGATAATATCAGCTCCTGCGCGTGTGAATGCGTTCATATTCTCCATTACAATTTTCTGTTCATCAATAAACCCTGCCTGTGATGCCATTTTTACCATTGTGTATTCTCCTGATACATTATAGCAAGCAACAGGGAGTAACGTATTTTCTTTTACTTTAGTAATAATGTCCAAATAAGCTAATGCGGGCTTTATCATAATAATATCAGCGCCCTCCTCTTCATCTAACAAGGCCTCCCGAAGCGCTTCATTACCATTACGAAAATCCATTTGATAAGATTTCCGATCGCCTGATTGCGGCGCAGAATCGGCAGCTTCACGAAATGGTCCATAATAAGCAGATGCAAATTTTGCAGCATAAGACATGATTCCTGTATTCACAAACCCGCTGTCATCAAGTTTTTTTCGCATCGCCCCAATTCGCCCATCCATCATATCAGAGGGGGCAACCATATCTGCTCCGGCTTGTGCATGAGACAATGCCATTTTAGAAAGCAGTTCAACAGAAGAGTCGTTATCTACATAATCATTATGTAAAATTCCACAGTGGCCGTGAGTAGTGTACGAACAAACACAAACATCAGTAATTAAATATAAATCAGCACCAAATTTTGCCTTCAAAATACTAACCGCTTCTGGAACAATGCTAAGCTTACTAAAAGCAGAGCTTCCGTCAGTAGTTTTTTCTTCTCCAACACCAAATATTAAAAGTTTATTAATCCCAACTTTTAAACCCGCATCCACATCTTTTAATAGTGTGTCAATTGAAAAATGATTAATCCCAGGCATAGCATCTATTGGATGTTTAATTCCCTTACCGTGTGTCACGAAATACGGATAAATAAGCTGCTCCTTACTCAAGCGAGTTTCTGCAACTAGATTCCTAATGATGGCATTTTTTCTGGTTCTGCGTGGTCGTGAGTTCATTGTTGATATTGAAATTAAATTATTTTTACTTTTTTTCCGACAAACAATTAAACACAGACTGGGCTAAGCCGGCATCATCAAATGTTGCTGGAGAATAAAAGGAATGAAATCCTTTTTCCTTAAGTGTATTTCCTGTAGCATGACCCATTGCGACAATTTTCTGTCTTGATAAAATTTTATTTTTTGTCAGGTATGCCTCTAAATTAGATGGGCTTGTAAAAACTAATATATCGCTCACAGGAAGATCGTCTGCAGAACGCGAATGTGTTTCATAAACAACAAGATCAATTGCTGTGGCAGCGGGTATATTCTGCTGCACTGTTTTTAAGCTCCCTTTAGCCTGAGGGAATAAGACACGACTTCTTCCTACCAATGCCCCAAACTGTCGGGCTGTAGTTTTGGTGTCATTGCCTCCTCCTATAAAATCTGCTCGCAAATTAAATTTCCGCAGTTCATCAGAAGTTGCCTTTCCAACAGCTGCGATTTTCATTCCGGGCTTTAATTTTGTTTGGCCAAGATAGTGTCGAACAGCGTGTTTACTTGAAAAGAAAACCCAATCGGCGTCAGGAATAATTTTTAAAGTAATTCTACGAATTTCGATTAAGGCTCGCCCGTAAACTTCACATCCATTTTGTCGAAGGACATTAAAAAAGAAATCATCTTCTCTAAAATCCCTTGTTATAAATATGGAGCCGGGTTTTACAGATTTTATTTTTTCAACAATTCGCTCGGCAATCGTTTCAGGTTTTTTTGTTTCTGTATAATGAACCCGTAAAGGCCTATCCCATTCCTCTGCCATGGCCGTCCACACTTTAAATGTTTCGTCTTCCAATTCACAATATACCCCAAGCGGCATGTGACAACCTCCTTCAAAAATATTTAAAACTTTCCGCTCTATTGAAATGCATTCTTGAACCTCTGTGTGATGAATCTTTTGTAACTCCGCTATTAACTCATTTGCGTTATCACATGTTTGCAATGCAAGAACACCTTGTGCTGGTGCAGGAACAAATTCATAAGGATCTATTTTTTCTACATGTAAATCATCCAAATTAATTTTGAGTCGCTCAACTCCTGCCGCAGCCAATACTATTACATCATAATTTCCGTCTCGCAACTTTTGAATTCTTGTGGGCACATTTCCCCTAAGATCTTTTAACACAACATCAGGACGATAAGCAAGAAGCTGTACTTTTCGGCGAGCTGAAGAGGTGCCAACTATGGCGTTTTTCTTAAATCTAAATTTACTTTTGAGATCAACAGCTTCTTTTCGAATTAAAATTAATTCCCCAGGGGTTTCTCGATAAGAAACCGCAGCAATCACCAATCCATCAGGCGAAACAGTTGGCAAGTCTTTATGCGAATGCACTGCAAGATCAGCCTCTCCTTTTAAAAGAGCTTCTTCTATTTCCTTTGTAAAAAAACCTTTGCCTTCGAGTTTGTCAAGAGGAAGGTCTTGGACGGTGTCGCCCTGTGTTTTATAAATTCGAATTTCTGATGTAATTCCGATTCGATTTAATTGTTCTTGTACAAATTGTGCCTGCCACAACGCAAGTGCACTACCTCGAGACGCTATGACAATCGGACTTTTCACAATTTTATTTTCAAAAATCCTTGGAAGGTATCCGAAGGAGAATTTTATGTGATGTTAATTCTTACGAAACTGTTCTTCTAATATCTCTCGTGCCATTTTCATTGGTACGCTTATATATTTTTTTTCTACATAACTTAAAATTTTCTGCAACACTTCTTTCGAATTGGAGTCCATCTGTTCTATTTCTTTTGCAAAAACAGAGTTGATGGCTGTATCCCGGATCTCTTTTATTTTTAAAGGAACTCCAGACATTGCTAGCTCAACTTGTCGCTGACGAAGATTTGATTGTAATTCTAAAACAGAATTATCAATAATTACATTACACGCCACAAGTTCGTTTTCCCGTCCTTTCAAATTATCCTTTGCAATTTCTTGTAAATTATTAACAGCAATTAAATTAACATCCCATAAATTAAGTACGGACATATCAAGGTCATTTGGAACTGCGAGGTCAATTACTACTTTGCGGGAATCGTCTGCTCCTGTAAGGTTCCGGTAAATATCTTGTGTAATAATAATTTCTTCTGCGCCCGTACAGGTTACGATAACATCAAACCCTTTCTTATAATTTGACAATTCATGAAGAGGTAAGGCGGTTCCCTTTAAATCAATTGCAAGTTTTTCAGCATTAATAAGCGTGCGATTAAAAACAACAAAGTCAGTATAGCCGTGCTTGCTTAAATAACAAGCCATTGCAGTATTTGTTACTCCAGCACCAACGAATAAAATTCGTGCATTCAAAGGGACATTCAAATCACGTAACTTCCGATAAGCAAGTGATACAACCGAAATCGGATTTCTCGCAATTGCTGTCTGAGTATAAACCAACTTTGCCGTTTCAATGGCTTTTTGTACAATTATTCGAATAGAATCGCCTGCTAAGCCTAACTCTTTGGACGCATCATAAGCTTTTCGTACCTGCGTAATAATCTCCCGCTCGCCTACAACTAAAGAATCCAACGAAGAAGCAACCTTGAAAATATGACGTATAGCCTGGTCACCAGAATAGCCTTCGTAATTTTTGAGAGCGTGTGCAATGGAGTCTTTTTCGGAAGGATTAAAAAAAGCGGTAAAAAATCGGGTTACAAAGGCGGTGTCAACAACTTCGTTGGTTACAAAAATATATTCCACACGATTACAAGTGGACAAATACATCAACTCTTTTAACCCGCATGCAATTTTAATATGATGTAAAACAGCATCTCGACGTTCGTCGGAAAGGTGGTAACGCCCAATTTCCTGCGAATTTAATTGACGATGAGTGAGCGCAATAATATGAGTATTTTCCATTACAATTTCTTGATGCAAATTTCCTCAACAGTAGGCCCTTTTTTGTCACGATAGTGTCAAAAATGTGGATTCTCCTCAAAGAAAGCCTATAGAAATCATTAAATTCACTTATATAATAGTCAAAAACTAGAAATCCACATATTTCAATTCCTAGTTGTAGATTTGTATGCTATGGGGAATCGGTTTAAAAAATATGTTTGGCTGAATCTATTTATTTTTTGTTTGGGAAGTAATTCTATTTTTTCCCAACAAAATATAGACAGTTTAACTGTCGCCTTGAAAGAAAATGTATTGGACTCCAATCGCGTTAAAAATTTAAATCGATTGTCCTGGGCGCTTCGATCGATCGATACCAAAAAGGCAATGGTATATGCAGTAGAAGCCAAAAAACTATCTGAAAAAATTTCATTTGAGAGGGGCCGCGGAGACGCTTTCAATAACATTGGTGTTTTACATTACCGACGGGGGGAATATATTGAGGCCATAAAGGCACAATTACAAGCCTTAGCAATTCGGACAACCATTGGCGACAAAGAAGGCGAGGCTTTGAGTTATATAAACCTTGGAAATATTTATAGCGACCAACACAATAACCAATATGCACTCGACAATTATTTGCATGCCGCAAAGTTGTTGGACGATCTGAAAGACACAAAGTTATTACACATCATTTACTTAAACATTGGGGCAGTTTTTCTTACTGAAAAAAAATATGCTGAGGGATTTGCTTACTGCGAAAAGGCAAAGATCGCCGCTATAGCAAACAAGGACAGCGTTGTTTTGGCGGAAGCTTTAAATAATATTGGGGTTTTCAAAGAATCACAAAATAATTTTAAGGAGGCCCTTGCCTTTTATTTGGAAGCATTAAAAATTAGCATTGCAATAGGAGACAAAATTGAAAAAGTTGATAATATGATTAACGTTGGAAACATGCATCGAATGTTGAAAAATATTAGTCTTGCAATTAAATGGCACACGGATGCGGAAATACTTGCGAGAGAATTGGGTTACCTTGAAGGATTAAAAGTTTTATACGATGATTTTTCAAAAGACTATCAAGCAATTGGAAAATTCGAAACGGCATTGAACTACCAACTTCAATTCAAGCAATTAAGCGATTCGCTTTTTAATGATGAGAATACTTATGAAATAAATGACCTGACAGAAAAATGGCAAAATGACCGACAAGAAAAAGACTTGATTAAACAACAGGAGGTCTTATTGCAAGCGCAAGAAGATCTGCAATTAAAAGAAAAACGGTTATGGGTAATTGGAAGTGGTGCTGTTTTATTAATGCTATTTTTAGGTTATGTGCTTTATGCTAACTCCAGACTAAAACGTGCTAATCTTGTAATTGCTACACTTAAAGAACAACTTGAAAGGGGGAAAAAATTATAGTCGATTCTACGCTATCGACCTCTGCTATAATTTAACACTGCTTAATTAATAGTTTTCCACATTGTTTTATTTTTTAATAGCTCTGCTTACTTTTGAAGTACGAGTAACTCAAAATAAATTTAATAATTGAATGTCTAAATCATAAATGGCTAAAATAAAATCTTCTTTTTTCTGTCAAAATTGTGGCGCCCAATCTGGAAAATGGGTTGGGAAGTGCATTTCCTGTAACGAATGGAATACCTATGTTGAAGAAGTTGTTCATAAAACAGATGACACGCGTACAACAGGTTTTGGATCTCGCTCCACACAACGTGCTCCAAAGCCATTGCGATTAGATGAAATTACTGCGGGCGAGAAACATCGCATTCCAATTTATGATCAGGAATTAAGTCGTGTACTCGGTGGGGGTTTAGTTCCCGGCTCATTGGTATTATTTGGAGGAGAACCTGGAATCGGTAAATCTACATTGATGTTGCAATTAGCAACCAACTTAAAAGGATTAAAGGTGCTTTACGTATCGGGAGAAGAAAGCGAACAGCAAATTCGCATGCGCGCTGAAAGAATTGGGATTAAAAATCAAGATTGTTTTATTCTCACTGAAACAAATACACAAAACATTTTCCAACAGGCATTATTAATTGCACCGCAGCTTGTAATTATTGATTCCATACAAACTTTACATACCTCGCACATCGAATCCTCTCCAGGAAGTGTTTCGCAAGTAAGAGAATGCGCAGCAGAGATGATGCGATATGCTAAAGAATCAAATGTGCCTGTTTTTCTTATAGGGCACATTACCAAAGAGGGTTCGCTAGCAGGTCCAAAAGTTTTAGAGCACATGGTTGATACGGTTCTGCAATTCGAAGGTGATCAAAATCATGTTTACCGTTTATTGCGAACTACAAAAAACCGATTTGGCTCAACAAATGAATTAGGAATTTATGAAATGCAAGGAAGCGGCTTGCGGGAGGTGAGCAATCCTTCCGAAATATTAATTACAACACGTGACGAACCGGTCAGTGGCGTTGCCATTGCCGTTTTATTAGAAGGTTTGCGACCAATGTTGATTGAGACACAAGCGCTCGTTAGTTCCGCTGCTTATGGAACACCTCAGCGCTCCTCAACCGGATTTGATTTACGTCGACTATCCATGTTACTCGCTGTATTAGAAAAAAGGTGTGGCTTTCGTCTTGGTGTAAAAGATGTTTTTCTAAATATTGCGGGCGGACTAAAAGTAGAGGATCCCGGTATTGATTTGGCGGTGGTCTGCGCAGTGCTTTCTTCTAATGCCGATTTACCTATTCCTTCAGGTATTTGTTTTGCAGGAGAGGTTGGATTGAGTGGTGAAATTCGTCCTGTGAATAGAATAGAAATTAGAATTGCGGAAGCGGAAAAACTGGGCTTTAAAGAAATATATATATCAAAATATCACAAAGGATTAAAAGAAGGGAAATATGGAATTAAATTAAATATGGTTGGAAAAATGGAAGATGTTTTTGCAGGACTTTTTGGATAAAAACTAAAGAGTTCTAAAAATATTGTAAAAATAAAATGAGGATCAGCTAACTTATTCTCAAACCACACAAGCGTAGTTTAATGTCAAGCTTTGAGTTGCTGTATTAAGAGTTGCATCAACGCCAATCGGAAAAGTAAATTTATCCTTGGTGTGTCCAAAATTAAATCCTGATATTACGGGCACTGAACTATTTTTAAACTTTTGTTTATACACTTCCTCTAGTGTAAATGATTTTTCGGGTTCTTCGGCCTCACATTTTGTGCACTTGCCAAATACAATTCCTTTCGCTTTTGAAAAAGTTCCTGTAATTTCTAATTGAGTAAGCATTCGATCCATTCGATAAGGTTCCTCCTCTGTCTCTTCGAAAAACAAAATAGAGCTACTCACATCAGGCAAATAACCTGTTCCAATCATACTACACCAAACAGAAAGATTTCCACCAAACAATTTTCCACTTGCCTTCCCTTCTGAAATCACATTGAGTTGATCGGTTAGAGGTTGTTGCATTTGCAGCGCTTCCCCATCTTTTACAATACGAAGAAAGTTTTCCATTGTAAATCCATCAAGTGTGGAATTTCCTACTGGTCCATGAAAAGTTACCAGGCCTGTCTTACTATAAATAGCAAGTAGCAATGAACTTATATCCGAAAATCCAGAAAAAATTTTGGGATTGTTTTTTATTTTATTGAATTCCATATACGGCAAGAGGCGAGCACATCCCCAGCCACCGCGCATAGCAATAATTCCCCGCACTTCTTTATTTTCAAAAAGTTCCGTCAATTCATTTGCACGGTATTGATCAGTACCTGCAAGATATCCAAATTTTTGTGTGAGGGTATTTCCATGCATAACACGAAAACCTTGTCCTTCAAAAGATTTTGTTGCCTTCTCAATAGAATCTGCATTAAAAATCGCACCTGCAGGAGCTGTTAATGCAATCATATCTCCTTTCTTTAATCGGGGGGGAAGTAGAATTGTGTCATTTACAAAAACGGGATGCGCCGAAATTGGTTGAACATACGATTGACAAATAACGGTTGCGGCTGCAGCAAGGGCTGAATTCTTGATGAAACTACGACGGGTGTTTCCGGAATTTGGCATTGAAAAATTCGTATTAAATCTAACACAAAGTATTTATTATTCGCTGAAACTTAAAAATATCAGATTGAAACCCAAAACACCAATCTCGTAACAAAAAAATATACGTGATAATTCTTAGTGCGAAGATTGGTTCAAGACTTTAAAAAGCTCGTCTAATTTTGGAGTAAGAATAATTTCTGTCCGTCTATTTTTTGACCTGGCATCTGCTGATTTAGTAATGTCGAGCGGATAATATTGGCCACGACCTGCAGCTGTTATTCGTTTCGGATCGATAGTGGGACCACTTGAAAGAAGTATTTTCAAAACTGAAGTGGCACGCATCACACTTAAATCCCAGTTGTCTTTCATATCGCCTGAACCTTTGTATGCCAAGTCATCGGTATGGCCTTCAACCATAATGTTTATCTCTTGATTTTCTTCCAATACTTTCGCTAATTTTTTTAATGCCGATGTTCCTTCTGCTTGAACTAAAATACTTCCCGAGGAGAACAAGAGTTTATCATCCATCGAAACATAAACCTTCCCGTCTTTTTCACTAACCGTTAGTCCTTTGCCTTCAAAACTCCTCAATGCATTTTTCACCTTGTTCTGGATTGCAGCAATTGCCGAATCTTTTGTGTTAAGTGCTGATTGTAATTCCATGACTCGCGCTTCACGTTTTTTTAATTCGATAGACAATGAATCGAGTGCATTTTTTTGATTTCTTAAGCGTCCACCCAAGCGCTTGAGAGAATCCTCTTTTAGAATTAATGCTTCCTGAGACAAATTTAATTTACCAACTAATTGAGAATTTTCATTGGATTGGCGACTATTTAAATCTTTGTTTTGTCTTAAAAGCAATTCATAGTTGGCTGTCAGTTGTGCATATTGACTATTCAGTAAACGATAACGTAGACCGCAACCAAGTGTGTCATTCTGTAAAAACATGGCTTCCTTTTTGAGTGTCGCAAGTTGACGATCCAGTTCGGCCGATTTGGTAGCATAATCTGAATTTTCGGTCTTTAATTTATCGCGCTCTGCTTCTGCTGCCGCGCGCTTAGCTTGTTCCTCTTGGTATTTTCTTGCTGGAATACAAGTTACAAATAGTGCCGAGCACAATATGAAAAAAATTATTGCTTTCAAACGCATAGTCTTGGGTTTTGCTTTATGTTATTCAAAGATACGTTCAAGACAACATGCAGCCTTTTACAACCAATGAAGTTATTAACTGTTAATTGGTTATTTCTATAACTCACGCAACCAAAAGCGAATGGGTCTAAGTAAACGAGTCAAAACCTTTATTACTTAGCTGAAACATCAAACCATACAAGTGACATGTCACGAAACTCCATCGGGTTAATATCAAACCCTTTAACATTTCGCTGAATTAGACGATCATTGGTTTCATAATAGATCGGCATTATAGCAGCGTCAGATACCGCAACCTGATCGGCAAGTGTAAAAAGAGCTGAGCGCTTTGCTGGGTTTGACTCATTGAGCGCTGCATCAAAAACAGAATCAAACCGAGGGCTTAAATAGCGAACCGAATTTAGCGAAGAGGGTTCATTTAATGTTGCAGGAACATGGTGTGAATAAAGTGTTGTTAAGAACGTTTCTGGATCAGGATAGTCAGCAACCCAACCGAAACGCCAGAATAATGATTTGCCAGTAAAAATAGTTTCAATGTGTTGAGCAAATGGCATAACATCAACTTTAACTGTTACACCAAGATTTTCCTTCAATTTGTTAGTCACATATTCAGCTGTCATGTTATTTCGATCCCCGCCACCATTGTTAATTTGCAAAGTGACCTCGGGAAAACCTTTACCACCTGGGTAGCCAGCGTCAGCAAGAAGTTGACGCGCCTTGTCCACATCATAAGTATACCCAATCACATCTTTAAAATTGTACCCTGGCATTGACGGAGGAACAACGCCATAAATTCCTGGACTTGCATTGCCTTGTAAAACATTTTCCGCTATATATTTCCTGTCGATTGCGTAATTGAATGCTTGGCGAACTTTTATATTATTAAACGGAACCAATTTATGTTGAAATCCATAAAAAGTTAAACTCATCGCAGAAACACTTTGATAAGAAAAATCAATATTATTTTTTTTAGCATCGGCCAACTCGCCGAGAATATTTTTTGACATTTCAACTGGCAAGCGGAAAACCATATCCAACTCTTTGTTCCTAAAAGAAATAATTTCAGATCGCTTGTCTTTAATGAATCGGAACTCCACGATATCTAAGTACGGTAAACGATTTTTCCATTTGTCAAATAACCAATAATTCGGGTTGCGTTCTAAGACAACAGAAGATCCCTCCTTAATACTTCTTATTTTAAACGCGCCTGTCCCCACACAATGGGTTCTCATTTCAGCGCCGTATTTATCAAAGGCCTCCTGTGGGTAAATCCAACAGCCGTTAGTACATAATATAGATAAGAAACTCGGCATTGGGCGAGTAAGTTTTATTTCTATCGTTGAATCGTTGAGTACGGTTACACCCGAAACTCCTCCTTTGAGCGGTGTGTTTTTTTCTGTTGATGCGAAATAATCATTTGCTCCGACTACACGATCCTTAAATGTATTTGCAAATTGTTGGTTGTCAGCGGAAACAGCACAAAGTTTATCCAAACAATATTTGATGTCCTTGGCATTCATTGTACGTCCTTCCCCATCTGGAAAACAATCATCATCGTGGAATAACACATCCTGCCGTAGATGAAAAATAAAACGCGTTAAGCTATCAAGTGTTTCCCAACGATAAGACAACCCCGGCGAAACAGAAAGGTCCTTTTGATTAAATTTTACAAGACCTTCATAAACCTGTGATCCTATATGATTTCCAACAACTTCAACAATATTTAAGGGATAAAGTGTTCTGAAATCCTCGGCTTCGTTCATTGTAAAAACGCCACCGTATTTTACATCCCCATTAGCTGGGCGGCCTCGACTCTCATCGGTATCGTTAGACCCACATCCACAAAGAAGCGAGGTCATAAAAAATGCAATTGCAAATTGACTTGGAATACTTTTCATATTAATTTTATTGTTATATTTCAATAGCGTCTAAAAATAAGGAAAATAATACTTAAATATTAAAAATTGAGTGAATAAGATTAGTATTGTATCGTATTATCCCTAATAATTGAGTTTTTTAGGGATAAATGATGGGAAAACACAGAAAAATAATTAATCCTTATTTGGAAACCACACATTTAATAAAATCGTATAAAAGCCGTGTCCGATTTATAAGGGCTAGAACATTCATTAGTAAGTCTTCAAAATTACTTTTATGAAAAAAATATTCTTTCTCGTACTTTTTGCATGTAATTCCCTTTTGAGTCAGTATGGAATTACATCTTATGCAATGCCAACAGGAGCTACTGCAAAAACCGGAATTACTATAGATAATTCGGGTAATACATGGGTTGGCTTCAAACAAAATTTCGGGGTTGGAAAATTTGATGGAACAAACTGGACAATTTTTAATACGTCAAATACTCCAATGACATCAGCGACAATTTCAGCGCTTGGCACACAAAACGGAACTATTATTTGGGTTGGAACATCGATTACTCAAATCAATGGAGAATTATTAAGTTACAACGGTTCGACATGGACTGATTACAGCACTTCCATAAATTCCAATTATACAAATGCAATTTTCGCTGATAATTCGAGTGGCAATATCTGGATCGGAACAAAGGCCGGATTATTTAAATTCAACGGAACAGTCTGGACAAATTTCACGGTTGCAAATTCGGGTCTTGCATCGGATACTGTTTTATCATTGGCAATTAATCCTTCAGGAAATCTTCTTGTGGGAACTCAGCGCGGATTATCAATTCAAAACGGAAACAACTGGACAAATTATTCCTCAGTAAATATTGGATTTCCATCAGATGTAATTACTGCAATTTATTCAGATGTTCAGAATGGAATTTGGCTTGGTACAAACGGAGGCGTGGGAAGATTTTCACTTCCATATTTTGTTCTGTTAGATACAATTATGCCTGCCCCAGGCAACATTTATCCAAATACCTGTACAAGCATCACACGTGGACCTCATGGGGGTGTACTATTCAGTGGCAGACAAGGTATTTCCGCATTGATAGAAGTTTCTTGGTCACGTCCAACAATTTATTATTATCCGTATCAGCTTTCTTTCAGCACTTTTTTGATTTTCAATCCGGCGAATGGTAAAACATGGATTGTAAATAAAATTGGTACATCATCTCCGTTATTTGCATTTGATGGAAATGGCTACAATGGATTAGGTTTAGGATTGACACCTTACAATTGTCGTTATCTCGATGTAAATAATGTTCGTGCTTCGATTTTAAATAGAGGAGATAATCATTGGAATTTAGGTTCGGGTGGATATGAAGTCCCGAAAAATGGAACTGCAGGTACAATTTTTGCTTCGTCACTTTGGATAGGCGGACTCGACAGCACAGGAAATTTACACGAGGCCGCAATGACTTATCGTCAAACAGGAATGGATTATTTTCCCGGACCTCTTGATACAACTAACGGAACTACCGATTCAATTACAGCTTATCAATATGATTACATATGGGAAATTTCAAAATTAAAAATTCAGGAGTTTCAATATAACTGGAGTATTGGCACTGTGCAAAACTTAACTTACGAACCTGATCACGATATTCTCACATGGCCTGCGCAGGGAACAGGGAATTTCACAAGACAAATGGCACCATTTATGGATCTTGATGGAAATGGAATTTATAATCCACTTACAGGTGGAGATTATCCTATTATCACAGGGGATGAGATGTTGTATTGTATTTACAATGATAATCTTGGTTCACATTCTGAAACCGGAAGCATTCCAATGAAAGTTGAAATTCATGCATCCGCTTATGCCTATTTTTGTTCAAGTGTTACAGATTCACTAAAAGCAATCAATAATACCACCTATTACGATTATGAAATTTTCAATCGAAGTAATTTAGATTATGATTCTGTTTATCTCGGTATGTGGCAGGATGCAGATATTGGTGCTGGAGGTGATGATTATATAGGTTGTATTTCTACTGAAAATTTTTCGTTCGCCTGCAATGGTGATGCGAATGATGGCGCAAGTGCACAACCAACAATAGGGACATTCGGTGCACACCCGCCAATAATGAGTCTCGCAATTCTTGATGGCCCACGTGCTGTTCCAATGGATGGAATTGATAATAATAACAATGGAACAATTGATGAGATCGGAGAAAAAAATCTGATGAGCGGATTTTTCTATTACAACAATGATTTTTCTGTAATGGGAAATCCTGAACATGCTGATGATTATTTTCTCTACATGACAGGAAAATGGAAAGACAGTACAGCAATGACAATAGGTGGAAATGGATATGGCGGAACAATTCCTACACGTTTTATGTATGATGGATTAATGTATGATACCAGTGCATGGACAGAAGCTTCCGCAGGAAATACACCATTCGACAGAAGAGGAATTACTTCCTGCGGACCTTTTAATTTTACGTCTGGACAAGTAGTTCATCTGTTATATGCAGATGTTTTCAGCAGAGACACAACAGTTGGTCCGCCGGACTCTCTTTATTACGATCAGGCAGTAAATGATGTCAGAAGAATTCGACGTTTTTATCAATACAACAACCCTCCTTCCTGTGTTCAATACGGAGTTGGAATAAATGAATCCGAAAACAATAATTCACTTCTATTTACATTGTATCCGAATCCGGCTTCAACTTTAATAACGCTTGATTACAAACCGAAATCAAATAACTCACATTATGAGATTTTTGATCTGACAGGTCGAATGATTGAAGCAGGTAAAATTAATTATTCAGGACAGACCGTTTTTTCAGTTCTTGGATATTCTTCAGGAATTTATCTTGTGCGTATCATTGACAATGATAAAAATTCTGCTAAAAAATTCATTCGGGAATAAAACAATAACGAAAAAATTTATTCTTATATTAATTGAAGCCAGTGGTTTCCCTAAAAATCCCAAGTATTAATCCTTGATTTCTTAGTCTCCTATTTCTAAAAGGATTGGGCAATGGTCAGAGTGTCTAACGTCAGGTAAAAGAGATGCCCCTTTGAGCTTTGACTTAAGGTTATCGCTAACCATATTATAGTCAATTCTCCATCCCAAATTTTTCCCTCTTGATCCTGCTCTCTGACTCCACCAAGTATAATGATGGGCGTCCTCATTAAAATTTCTAAATGAGTCAATAAATCCACTTTCAATAAATTTCCCTATCCACTCCCGCTCTTCAGGTAGAAATCCCGAAGACTTTGCATTGCTGATTGGATTATGAATATCAATTGGTTTATGGCAGATGTTCCAATCACCACAAATGATTAGTTTTTGTTTTGTCTTTTTTAATTTGTCAATATAATCCTGGAAAAAATCAAGAAATTCAAATTTAAAAGCTTGGCGCAATCCTCCCGAGGTTCCCGAAGGCATATAAACACTAATGACAGAAAACTCATCATAATCCGCACGTAGAATTCGACCTTCCACATCATATATCTGCTTACCGAACCCTACTTCAACGTGAATTGGCTTTTTCTTTGACAAAATTGCCACGCCGCTGTACCCTTTTTTTTCTGCAGAATGCCAATAATGATGCGTGTAACCCGCTTTTTCAAACAAAGACAGGTCTAGTTGATTAGTCATCGCCTTAATTTCTTGCAAGCAAATTATATCTGGCGAAAACTCCATCGCCCATTCTACAAATCCTTTACTAATAGCAGATCGAATTCCATTTACATTATACGAAATAATTTTTGTCATAGCTCAAGCGTTTAACACTGCCCCAAGGTAAGCAAGAAGAAACATACTACAAATTAGATTCAATGCACTAAAAACACCAACCCTAGACATATTGTTTCCCATTTTTAAATTTTACCTTTATAGAAGATGTCTTTTCGGCAAATGATTTTTTTTGGATTGCTCGTCTTATCCGCATTACGGGTTTCGGGCCAAGTCTCGTTAACTCGGGAAAAAACAATAAATATCCTAGCGTCGAGTAGCGACACAATTAATTTGGATACTTTAAGTATTATTAAAGAAACATTTTCCATAAAACAAAATAACTTACAACTCGATTCTACCCAATACACACTGCTGGCTGCTGACGGAAATTTAATTTTAAAAAAAACTGTTCCCCGCGGAAATATTACTGTTCGATATGCTGTTTACCCTTACCTATTTACACAAATACATTCACATAAAAATCAAGAAACATTTACAACCTCACCTAAACAAGCATTAAATCCTTTTTTATATCGACCACAAAATAGAAAGATGGAAGACCCTTTTGGCACTGGTGGCCTAACTAAAAGCGGCAGTCTTTCAAGAGGAATTTCTTTTGGCAATAGTCGCGACGTGTCTGTTAATTCAAGTTTAAATTTACAACTCGCAGGGAAACTATCGGATAATTTAGATTTGCTGATGGTAGCGACTGACGACAATCTTCCAATTCAAGCAGATGGTACGACGCAGCAATTACAAGAATTCGATCGGGTTTTTATCCAACTTACAAGTAAAAGTTCGAAATTAATTGGTGGCGATTTTTTTACTGTGCGCCCCAATTCGTATTTTATGAACTTCAATAAGCGAGGACAGGGCCTAAATGTAACAGCGGCAATTCCAATAGTTCGTTTGCCAAAAGACAAATTAATTGTTGGAGGTAGCATCGCTATTTCCAAAGGCAAGTTTTCCCGTAATGTAATTCAGGGAGTAGAAGGCAATCAAGGACCGTACAGGTTACGTGGAGCAGAGAACGAATTGTTCATCGTTATTTTATCGGGCACAGAAAAAATTTACATAGACGGAAAACTATTATTGCGCGGACAAGAAAATGATTATATAATAAATTACAATACTGGCGAATTGATTTTTACTGCAAAACAATTGATCACAAAGGATATTCGTATTGTTGTGGAATTTCAATATAGCGATAAAAACTACTCGCGGTCGCTGGCTCACGGCTCTGTTGAATCTAACAAATAAAATAGTATTTTAAGATTCAACGCATATTCTGAGCAGGACTCCAAAAACCAACCTTTACAACAAGCATTAACAAATGATGACAAATTAACTATGGCTGAAGTAGGTGACACCTTGTTAAATGCAATTATAGCTGGTGTGGATAGCGTTGCTTTTTCAGGAGACCTTGTACTGTACAAAAAAATTGATACGCTTGTAAATGCTGTCATTTACCAAGACGTATATGTGTATTGGACAACAGCCGACAGCGCACACTTTCGATGTCGCTTTTCGTATGTAGGGTCTAACAAAGGAAACTACATACAATTTAGCTCTGCTGCCAATGAGAAAACATTTAAATGGGTCGCACCGATTGGCAATGTTCCGCAAGGAGATTACGAACCCGTAATTCTGTTAACCACTCCTAAGAAAAAGCAACTTGTAACACTTGGCGGCGATTTTAATTTTATAAAAAACACTGTGATTAAGGCGGAAGTTGCATTAAGCAATAATGATTTGAATACCTTTTCCCCCTATGACCACTTAGACAACCAGGGCTACGGAGCGCAATTCAGTATTAAAAATAAACAAAAAATAAAAGACTCATTAATAATGGCCATTGAAGGAAATTATGAATATATAAGTCACTATTTTTCTCCGCTTGAACGCTACCGACCTGTCGAATTTGAACGCGATTGGAATTTAGGCAGCCAAGGACAAGACGTTCTTTTTCCGCAGCAACAACACATTGGGAAAGCTGCAATTAATTTTAATAAATCTGGTTTCGGAAATATTGGTTATGGCTTCAGTACATTTCTTCAAGGGCTGGATTATAGTGGAATAAAACACAGCATGAATACAGCCATACGCAAAAAAGGATTTTCAATTATAGCAAAAGGCAGTTTACTTAATTCAACTGGTTTATATGGCAAAACAAACTTTATTCGCCAGCGAGTCGATGTATCCCAAAAAATTTACAAGCAAGTTTCAATAAGTGCTTATGAAGATCAAGAAATAAACACAATAAACAAACCCAACAGCGACACCTTAAAATCAATTTCACGAGGATATTTAGAGTGGCAGGGTGCGATTAATGTGGCGGACTCTTCAAAAAAAAGTTTTACTCTTTTTTACAAGCAACGCACAGACCAATTACCAAACATAAATTTTTTAACCCGCGCAACATTTGCTGAAAATATTGGGGGGGTATTCACCGCACACAACAATCCAAATCATCTGTTACGATTAACAACTAGCTATAGAAAACTTAGCATTACCTCTCCGCTTCTTACCACAGAAAAACCAGACAATACGCTTATTGGAAGATTAGAATATTCGATGAGAATGTGGAAGGGCATTATAACAGGCTCCACCTTTTATGAAGTCGGTTCTGGGCTTGAAGTAAAAAAAGAATATACCTACATAGAGGTAACGAGTGGACAAGGCAGTTATGTTTGGACTGATTACAACAACGATGAAGCAAAACAATTAAATGAGTTTGAAATCGCTGTGTATTCAGACCAAGCAAATTACATTCGTGTATATACCCCAACAAATGATTATGTAAAAGTTTACACAAATCAATTTTCTCAGAGTCTCAATATTCGGCCATCTGTTAAGTGGGGAAACACAAAAGGCTTCAGGGGTTTTATTGGAAAATTTTCAAACCAAGCGAGTTACCGTGTTGAGCGAAAAACACAAGACAATAACTTTATTGCTCCAGTTCTTACTTCGTTAAATGACATGAGCGACACAGCGCTTGTGGCCTTAAACGCAACGGCAAGAAACACAATTGCATTTAACCAACTCAGTAGTAAATACGGATTTGAATATACATGGCAAGAAACTATTGGAAAAAGTTTACTAACAAATGGATTAGATGCGCGTGGAAATACGTTTCAAGAAGGAAAGGTTCGTTGGAACATAACATCAACATTATCAATACAAGGTTTTTACCGCGATGGATATAAAAACTCTTATTCAGAATATTTTCAATCAAAAAATTATCGCATACATTATTATGATGCGGAACCAAAACTAAACATCCAACCGGCAGCCACTACGCGAGTAAGTTTTTCATATCGTTATTCAAAAAAACAAAATACCCCCGATCTAGGAGGAGAACAAGCGACAGTACAAAAGGTAGGTGCTGAACTCAAATTAAGTAAATTATCAAAGGGGAGCTTAGTGGCGGAAGGAAACTGGGTTAATATACATTACACAGGCGTTGAGTCGTCCTCTATTGGCTATGATATGTTGGAGGGATTAAAACAGGGAGAGAATTTTACATGGAAGCTTAGTTGGCAAAAATCTTTTGCACAAAACCTACAACTAACAATTGGTTACGAAGGCAGAAAAACCCCAGACAATAAATTTATTCATGTTGGCAACGCACAGGTGAGGGCTATCTTTTAGAACTTAATCTAATGTTAGGGTCGTGTTGCCAATCATTACATTATCTGAATAAATTTCAATAATATATTTTCCTGTACCAAATTCGTCCTCGGCCTTTGCTTTTGGACAAAGAACAAGTACAGACATTGGTTGATTTTGATAATCGATTGTTTTTTTAGCTGCAAAGTATGCCGATGTGCCACCAAAAGAAAATTGGTTGGCCGGGCTTCGCTCTTGTGTTAATTCACGTGCGTCAGGAGTTATGATTCGTATATAGATTGGGTGCAGCCCTGCGATTGTTAAGTCATTATCGCCAATATCAAAAGTCACTCTAATCTTATCAACTTTAGACGCCTTTAAAGTCTCTGTATCTTTTTTACCTCCGCGTGAAAGTTTTATTCCGGTTGACTTTATATTCAAAGTAGAAAGTACCGCGGCACGATCAATTCGCACTTTCAATTTATCTTTTTCGCCTTCAGCTAATTTTGTAAGCGCTTTTTCATCATCAAGTTGACCAAGAACTTTTTTCTTGTCAGCAATTAATTTTCCATTCAACTGATTAAGCGAATCTATGGTAACGATGTACCCTTTCATGATGGTACGTAAAGTTTCCGTTTCTTTTTTTAGTTTTCCAATAATAAACTTATCCCCCCTGTGTTTAGCAGCCTGAACCAGCAAAGAATCAATATAAGCCCGTTTCAAAACAAGTTGCTCGTTTAATGCAGCATCACTTGATTGCAGGTCAGCATACTTCTCCTTTAATTCCTTCAAATCGTTCTCAATTTCATCCGCAACCTTAATTCCCTTCTCAATTTCTACTTCTTTCGTCACTACCACGGTTCTTAATTCCTTTGCTTTAAAAATATATAGTCCTAAAAGGATTGCAATAATAACTAAGTATATGGCGTGTAACTTACCATTGCCTTTCACTTGTTGTACCTGATTCGCTAAATTCTCCATGTGGTTATTTCAATTATAAAATATTGTTCCTGCTCAAACATTTCTTTTATTTGCTATAAAATTACGGATATGATTTCATTCCATGTAAAAAAATTATCGACTGATTTTGCGGGTCTTTTTTTCCCAACCCTTTGCGCTGCATGTAATGGCAAACTTGTACGTAGCGAAGTTGCAATTTGTACGGGATGTTTACTTGAGTGTCCTCGCACTTTTGATCAACAGAATCCTGTTGATAACCCTCTTGCTAAGGTATTTTGGGGGCGCATCCAATTGCAAGGGGCGGCAGCTTGTTTTGTTTTTACTAAGGGGGGAAAAGTTCAAGAGCTAATTCATAACCTCAAATACAATGCGCGAATTGACGCGGGCGTTGTGGCAGGAAAACTATTCGGCATCGAGATCAAAGATTTGCCACCATTTAACACCATTGACGCAGTTATACCCGTACCGTTACACAAGGACAAACTTAGAAAAAGAGGATATAACCAAGCGGCGGCTTTTGGTGAAGGATTGGCAATGGCTTTAGGTGTCGTACAATACGAACATGGTATAATCCGTATAAGTGCAACGGAAACTCAAACGAAAAAAAACAGAACGGAACGATGGGATAACGTGGAAGATATTTTTACTTTAAATAAAAAAATAAATCTCAAGGGCAAACACGTGTTGCTTGTCGATGACGTTGTAACAACAGGAGCTACTGTAGAGGCCTGCGCAATACCCATTTTGGAATTAGAAGGAACAAAAGTTAGTTTAGTGTCATTGGCTGCAGCAAGAGATTAAATCCCTGTTGTTACAAACTGGTATTATTTTCAATTAGGAAAATTGAGCAGCTATTTTCAAAACCTAAAAAGCCCTCAACCTCACACATGTCACTATATTTGTCGAGCTAAATTTATATGTCAGAAAACCTCATCATTTCCGGAAACACAAAAGAAGAACTTTACAACACGCTACTTCCACAATTGATTGGACTAACTGCTGGAGAAAATGATTTAACAGCAAACCTTGCCAACATTGTTGGAGCAATAAAACAAACGTTCAACTTTTTGTGGGTAGGTGTTTACATTGTTAAAGGAAACGAATTGGTTTTAGGTCCATTTCAAGGACCCGTTGCCTGTACAAGAATAAAATTAGGCAAGGGTGTTTGTGGTGCAAGTTGGGAAAAGAAACAAATTCTTTTAGTTCCAGATGTAGCATTGTTTCCGGGGCATATTTCTTGCAACAGTGAGGCTAAATCAGAAATTGTTGCTCCTGCTTTTGATGAAAATGAAAACGTAATTTTGGTAATTGATATTGATAGTAATAAACTTAATGATTTTGATGCCGTGGACCGACGTTACCTTAAAGATGTAGCCACATTAGTTTCTTCTCTGTACAAAAGACATGATGCGTAACCGTTTCTTAATCGTTATTGCTGTCGTACTCGCATCTTCATGTGCGCAGGTACTTACCCCTGACGGCGGAATAAAAGACCTGTTTCCTCCAAGGGTAATTAGTTACAATCCCGACAGCGCAGCGACCAATTTTAAAAGCAAATCTATTGTATTGCTTTTCAATGAATATATTCAGTTGAAAGATTTACAAAATCAACTAATCGTTTCCCCTCCTCTCAACAAAGATCCAGATGTGACGATTAAGAAAAAAGAACTGTTCATTGAAAACATAGATTCGCTTTTAGCAAACACCACATACACAATTAGCTTTGGAAACGCTATTCGTGATATAACAGAAAATAATGTGTTGGATAATTTCCGCTACACCTTTTCTACTGGACCAATAATAGACTCCTTGCAACTATCTGGGAAAATTATAAACGCTTCTACACTAATAGGAGAAAAAGGCATTTTGGTAATGTTATATGCCGAAAACTTCGATTCTGTTCCACTGAAAAAACGCCCCTATTATTTTACTAAAACAAAAGAAGACGGTTCCTATTTGTTAACTAATTTAAAAGCTGGAATATATAAAGTGTTTGCCCTCGAAGACAAAAACTCAAATTATCTTTTCGATAATCCTGATGAGCGAATTGCTTTTTCTAACACCCCTCTTTCACTTTTAACAAATAAAGACTCTTTCAATTTAATTCTTTTCCGCGAAGGTCCTAAAAAGCAAAAGTTAATAAAAGCATCGCAAATTGCTTCAGGAAGATTTTGTTTTTCTTATGCCTTGCCTTTAAAAAACCCTCAACTAATTTTTAGACCTGAACCTAGCTCCTCCTCAAAAGTCATTCACGAGCTTTCTGTTACTGGAGATAGTATTGATTTTTGGTTCGCTGAAATTAATTTTGATTCGCTGACATTTTTTATTCGTGATGACGCAACACAAGTAAACGACTCGGTGACGATGCAACTGGTAAAGGCGGGAAGCAAAAATAGCAGAACAAGGGCAGGTGCAGAAGATCCGCGAAGACTAACATTAAAAGCAAATATTCAGGCTGGTCAAAAATTAGACCTCACAAAAAACCTAGTTTATACATGCAACAACCCATTAAAAAACATGTTCCCAAAAAATATTTTTCTATTGCAGGGGAAAGATACTTTAACTGCTGATATTTCCCTTTCAGAAAATAAACGAATCCTAAGCATCAAAAATAATTTTGAGGAAGACAGCGTGTATTCTCTATTCATAGCGCCAGGAGCATTAACCGATTGGTTTGGGCAAAAAAACGACACCGTAAAACTAGTTTTTACAATTCAACAAGAGCGCTACTATGGTGCGTTGAAAATTAAGCTCACAAACATTCCCACGAGTCCTTATATTTTGCAGCTGGTAACTGAAAAAGACCAAGTAATTCGCGAATTAAAAACTACTGAGCGCGGTTTTGAAAAAATGGATTTATTACCTCCGGGACAATATCGATTGAAATTAATTGCCGACGAAAATAAAAACGGAAAATGGGATACCGGTAACTATTTAAAAAACCAACAACCCGAAAAAATTATTTATTACGAGAATCCAATTAAAATGCGGTCTGGCTGGGACTTGGATATAGAATGGATTTTTAAATAATCTATTTGTAAATTTTAAATCCCGCTATAAAACTTAAACACCAAGACTGAAACTATCGGCATCCATCCCAGCAGGAAAACTTTTTCTGAATTCCGTTAACATCTGAAAAGACAACACGCTGGATATTATTTCTTCCCTTGCAATAATAGCTGTCTTCATGTGCTCTCCTTTGAAATCAATAATTGCCGATTCGCCTGCGTGCATAACGTTATCACCGTCGTTACCAACTCTATTAACACCTACAACAAAACAATTATTTTCCATTGCTCTTGCCATCAGTAAAGTTTTCCAAACCTTACCTCTGCGCTCAGGCCAGTTAGCCAAATAAACAAGTAAGTCAAAGTCAGCTGTCATTTTTGAACCTTTCTTTTCCCATTTATTTCTAGACCACACCGGAAAACGCAAATCGTAACACACCAATGGACAAACTTTCCATCCGTGTAAATCAACAATAATTTTTTTAGTTCCTTGCGTATAATGTTTGTCTTCTTCCGCTAATCGAAAAAGATGTCGCTTGTCGTAATAAACATAGGTCCCGTCAGGAGAAACCCAGAGCAAGCGATTAAAATACTTTCCTCCGTCTTCAGCTATAATACTACCGGTAACTACTGAATTCAAATTGGCTGCTTGCTTTTGCATCCAAGCTAAAGTTGGGCCATCCGTTTGTTCTGCAAGTTTGTTTACGCGCATAGAAAATCCAGTTGTAAACATTTCAGGAAGCACTAACAAGTCGGTTGCCTCTTCTAGCGAGCGCAACTTCTCTCCAAACATGTGTAGGTTCGCCGCCTTATCCTCCCAAAACAATTGGGACTGAATTGCGGTTACGGTGATGTCGCGAGGGGTCATTTTGAGAAATTAAATAAATAATAAAAGTCGCATTTTACGAATATACAAATAAGGTTGATTGCTTAATTAGATACTTCTTAAAATAGCCGCCGCTTTTTCAAGGGTCTCGTCTCTTTTCGCAAAACAAAAGCGAAGCATGTTATCGAAAATAGGTTTATGATAAAAAACAGAAATTGGAATTGAAGCCAATCCATTTTCTTTGATTAAACGAATAGCGTAATTCGCATCTTTTTCTTTTGTAATCTGCTCGTAGCTCAATAACTGAAAGTAGGTACCTGGACTTGCCACAAATGAAAATCTCGACCCTTCTAATAATTTATTGAACGTATCACGTTTCGCCTGATAAAACGGACCGAGGTCATTGTAATGACTTTTATTTTTTAGAAATTCTGCTATTCCATTTTGCATAGGAGTGTTTACACAAAACACATTAAACTGATGTACTTTTCTAAATTCCGTCATCAATTCTTTTGGCGCAAGGCAATAACCAACTTTCCATCCTGTTGTATGAAATGTTTTTCCAAAAGATGAAATAATAAAACTTCTACTGGCTAAGTTGGGGTACTTTGCCATGCTCTCATGCCTATGACCATCAAAAATAATATGCTCATATACTTCATCAGCCAAAATAATAATTTCTGTATTTTTTGTGATTTTTTCTAAGGTCTTCATGTCCTCCACAGTCAAAATTGACCCGCAAGGATTATGAGGACTATTTATGATAATCATTCGCGTGCGATGATTAACCCTTTTTTTTACTTCGTTCCAATTAATAGTATAATCCGGTGCTTGCAATTGTAAATAAATTGTTTTCCCTCCGTTTAACTCAATCGCTGGCTCGTAACAATCATAAGCTGGTTCAAAAATAATTACCTCGTCACCCTCTCTTATTGTTGCAGCAATAGCAGTGAAAATTGCTTGGGTAGCTCCTGCGGTAACCGTAATTTCTGTTTCTGGATTATATTTTGCACCATACAATTCTTCTGTTTTTTCTGCAATCATCTCACGCAGTCGCATCACACCTGGCATTGGTGCATATTGATTATTTCCTTCCTTCATTGCAGTATTCACGGCAGTTACCAAAGCTTGCGGACACTCAAAATCAGGGAAACCTTGTGAGAGATTTATAGCATTATGCTCAATAGCAAGTTTCGACATAGTAGAAAAAATAGTTGTCCCAACACGAGGGAGTTTACTACTTATTGTTCCTGAAAAATTGGGCATAAATTATTTATTAGAGAGTGCAAAATTAATAGGAAAAGATGAGTGTTTCATCTATTTTAGTAATTAGTTGATGAAATGCTCTTTCAAGAAATATGGGGCTGCGCATCGGCATTATTGGAGCTGGCTTTGTATACAAGTCCTCGTTTTTGAGGTCTTTATCCAAATGAACCAATATATGACAGACAAGCTCTCAGACAATAAAGTTTTCGAGCCAAGTTAATCTGTCTGCGAAATATTAAATTATTTTAAAAACCAATATTCTGTTTTTAATAACCTATCTCTTTTCCATACCTTCACGCAAAATTTAATTCACACTTTATTATAATTAAAATGACTATTTCTCTCAACAAAGTAGTGTCCGTAAATTATCATCTTACTGTAGCCGGCGAAAACGGTGGCGAAGAAATTACAATTGAAAAAACCTCAACAGAAGATCCTTTTGTCTTTATTTTTGGCGGCGGACAACTCCTTCCTGAATTCGAAAAAAACCTTACTGAAAAATTGGTGGGGGATAAATTTGATTTTCGCGTCTCCGCAGCTAATGGTTACGGTGAATTTCAACTCGATCACATCGTAAACCTCCCTATTGAGAATTTTATTGGTGAAGACGGAAAGCTTGATACAGAAACAATTGGCGTTGGGAAAAACGTACCAATGTCTGACGCTGAAGGGAACCGACTTTGGGGTAAAGTGATAGAAGTTTCTCTTACAAATATCAAAATGGATTTTAATCATCCTCTTGCTGGAAAAGAGCTTCACTTTAATGGAGAGGTTTTAGCTATTAGAGAGGCTTCAAAAGAAGAACTTGAACACGGCCATGTGCATGGGCCCGGCGGACACCATCACTAAGAAAAGCACATTAAAATGGGTTGGATAGAAAAATTGTTTACGAAGTAAGTTAATCCTCGTTTTTAAATTTTTCTAAATTCAAAAAATCTTTCCAGTTAGCAAGATTCGCAATAACCTGTAACTGGCGATATTGTTCGTGAAAAGCAATGTCAGAGGATTGAGCATTTAATTGTGATATGCGATAGTGATCATAATTGGCAAGCGCCTTAACCTCGTCTTGAGAAAGTGGCTCTCCGGCAAATTCGCGGTCTCGCAAATCATTTATAGACTCAGTTCCTTCTATATTAAATTTAGCAATGTATTTATTGATAAGATTTTTTTTCTGCATCATATTGAAAAATACAAGCGACAATAATTAAATTTATATCTTAAAAAACAAACAATTAAAAGACAAATGTAGTTCATAGATTTAATTTTATTTAAAAATCTCAACCGTACATTTACCTTTTGCGTCAATACTCCCCCTATACATGCCTGGTGTATTAAAGCAAAGCGTGCTGTTGCCCAGTTTATCAATTGCAATCAATCCCCCTTCTCCACCTTCCTTTAATAATTGATTAAACACAACTTCGTCACAGGCCTCTTGCAAAGAAATTCCCTTATAGCGCATCAAAGCAGAAATTTCATGAGCAACAACTCTGCGGATATAAAACTCTCCGTGACCTGTACAAGAAACGGCAACTGTATCGTCTGCAAAAGTTCCTGAACCTATTATTGGTGTGTCACCAATTCTTCCCCAGCGTTTATTTGTCATGCCCCCAGTTGATGTAGCGGCAGCCAAATTTCCATTCGAGTCCAATGCAACCGCACCAACAGTCCCGAATTTTTTCTCATTATTCCCGATATGGTCCATTGTTATTTTGTCGGTGTCTTTTACACTCAGCCACTGCTGGCGACGTTGTTCGGTGAGAAAATAATCCTCATTTTCGAATTTTAATTTATGGGCCCGAGCAAAATCTTCCGCGCCATTTCCGCACAACATTACATGTTCCGAATTTTCCATCACCGTTCGAGCAAGCAGAACGGGATTTCTTATTCCACAAACTCCTGCTACGGCACCTGCTTTTCTGGTTGTGCCATCCATTATCGAAGCATCCATTTCACACTTTCCTTCGTGAGTTAAAACGGCTCCTCGCCCTGCATTAAAAAGCGGTTCGTCCTCGAGCACAACCACAGCAGCCTGCACAGCATCCAATGCAGATCCATTACTTTTTAGAATTTCGTAACCCGATTTTAATGCTCGCTCCAAAGCTGCTCGATAATTTATTTCTAATGCTGGCGTGAGTTGCTCAGGTAATATTGTTCCCGCTCCACCGTGAACTGCAATTAAAGGATTGTTCATTGGACTTAATTCGTTTTTATTTTTTTCTCTAAGCCACTCAAACTATCGAGAAGAAAAACGGCTCGAGGGTAGTTAGGACGAATAGCTATTGCTTTGTTCAATAATCTTTTTGATGTTGGGAAAAAATCTGGAGTTCCCATATAAGCTTTTACGAGAGTTACTATTTTCTCCACATTTGCCGAGTCTTTTTGCCAAGCAACCAAACAGCTATCATTATTTCTTGCCGCACCAAGACCTCCCTGCATTTGTTTTGCTTGGTCTTCAAGTAATTTGACATTTTGGTTATTTCCCGCTTTTTTCTGTGTAGAAATTTTTAGGTCAATTACATATATAGCCCTCGTAAATGCATCAATGGCTGAAGGGAAATCCATTGCCATATAACTAGCCCCTGCAAAATCAGCGCATGCTTTTTCATCGCCAGGCATGGCCATGGCAGCGTATCCCATAAACTGGGCCGCTCCTTTAAAATCTTTTTTTCTGGCTTTGTTATTTGCCTGAATAACTAACATTTGCTGGTATTGTAAAAGAATCGAGTTTGTAGGAAAGTATTGATATGCTTGACCCCAAGCTTGACCCGCAAGTTCGAACTGCTCTCTATAATAATAAGTAAGTCCAAGATTCAAAAATCCGTTTACATATTTACGGTGGGCTTTTGTTGCACGCAACAAATAAATACTCGCAGTATCGGCATAGCGATGAACTTTAATTGTATCTCTTCCATACTTCAGAATGGTGTCTAATCCAATTATTGTGTCTCGACCAAGAAAATAAAGTGATTTATTCATAAACTGCGACCCTGCATTTCCATTTATCAATGCACTATTTGGATGAAGTGTAGCGTCATTAGTAAAAAGAGTAAAGTCGTTTTTCCAATTAGCATTTCGAGATGTAGTTAACATAAACGCCGGAATAGAAATCAACAGAAACAATGAAGTAAGCAGGTAAGATTGTGCAACCTTGACTTTTCTTAGCCCTTCAACAAGCAACCATGCCACAGCCATACAAAATCCGAGCGATGAATGGTAAATCAATCGTTCACCCATCGTTGCCCCAATGTCAAAAAACACATTGCAAATCATGGAAAAGAAACCAAAATAAAATAATAAGGCAAAAGCCATTACATGGCGCTTCGCCAACAAATAAATTAACAAACAAATCATTCCTATATAAATAAATACAGAAAGCCATACCGCAGCATCTGTCATTTTTGAATAGGGGAAATGAGCATAAGAATAATCGGAAACCAAAGGATTTGGATAAACCAATAGTTGTAAATAATCGTCCAATCTATTTAATTTAGAAGCGAGCATTTGTTCGGCATTGGCAACCAAATAAGGATCATTAAGTATGTCCTGCTTGTCTTCATTTATTGGTGCATTTGCAAATCCCACGGCACCCAACCTACAAAATGCATAGGCAACTAAAACTCCGGCAAGTGGCAAAACAATCCATGACAGCTTACTGAATTTTCTCTTGTGAAATATCATTAATCCTGCAGGAATTAAAACGAGTAGCGCAATCGCATATTCCTTCGAAAGCAATGCCAACAAAAAACAAATCATTCCCCTCACAATATCTTTCCTCGTTTTCTTTAAATCATACCTGAAAAAGAAAATAAATGTCAAAGCAATAAATAAAAGAGAAAATATTTCATCGCGACTTTTTACATTGGCAATAACCTCTGTATGTATGGGGTGGATTGTAAAAAGTAAAATAGCTAAAAAGGCCACATCTGTATTGCTGCGAAAAAAATACTCGCGAAAAAGATAAAGCAACACAACCATGGAAAGTACAAACCAAAACACTTGCATCAAATGTCGGATAGGAGCAAGTTCTATGTTTGCCACGCTTATTTTCATGTCTAATGCGTTCTGCTCAATAATAAGTCTGTTAATTACCTTGTCATCCTGCTGTATGGCATTAACATCATTGTTAGCTACATCTTCTACGCGCTGCTTTTGAAAGACAGTGAGAGAATCCCTCACATCCATAAATTCTTGCCCATAGCATTTTCCAAAAACAGCTTGCTCCATTGCAAAAGTTATAACAGAGAGAGGACGGTAACGCCCCCCCGAAAGCTGTTGTTCAATTCCCATGCTTTCATAATAACTTTTGTAGGCATCATTAGAAAAAATGTCCCATATGCCTGAAAACCCTTTCTGGACATACATGTTTTTTTTCATGATGATGTCATCATCTAGCGCATATTGATTTTTATACGTATTCCCATAAAATAGAATACCAATTAATACCAATGCGAGTGCCTGCAACTTAAAGCTCCTTAAAAAAAGCCATCCCCCACCATCTATTGGGGGCAGCAAAAAAGGGCTCGGCTTGGTCGATGACTGATTCTTTTTTTTGAGTATAATTTTTTGTGCCATAGCGTCTGCGAAAATACGAAAATTGTGACGATGTCGAAAGACAAAACCAATTGTTATAGCCCAACCATTACAAGTTCACTTGTCAAAAGCTTACCTTTACCCTGTATGAAAATTTTCTCCCTTTTTCATAAAGCACGAAAAAGCCGTTTCAGCAAACTTGCTCTTGCAACTTTCGCTTTTGTGGCAGCCTACTTCCTTACACTTTCTTCTACCAAAAACGAAAATCTATTTGAAAACGCAGCATTTAATAAGACGCTGCACCAGAAGGAAGAATTAATTAACGCCGAACTAGATACAATTATTAAGCATTCGTACGGAAAGTCGTTTGCCAATATTTTTAGAGCAAGCCCATTAGCATACAATACACTTTACCACGACAAAGGTTTAGCGCTTCTAATTTACGAAGGCGATACCCTTAAATTTTGGTCCGACAATTCTGTCTCGGTAGAAAACTATATGGAGGAAGTTTGTCTTGATGAACGGATGGTAAAGTTAAAAAATGGTTGGTTCGAGGTTATACGAAAAACAGATTTATCAGGAAGAACATACATTGGAATCATTTTGATTAAGCATGAATATTCATATCAAAATAAATACCTCGTAAATACGTTTGAAAAAGATTTTAATGTTTCGCCAGAAACGGAAATTGAAATTAAAAATGAAAATGCAACGAATAGTGTACTGTCAAAGGACGGGCAGTATCTTTTTTCAATGGTCAACAAATCAACAGGCCGAACAGAAACGTCGGAATGGAAAATTTGGCTGAACTTATTATTGAATTTAGCTGGCTTTTTACTAATCCTCCTATTTATTTTTAAAGAAGTCGAGTCACTGGAATCCTCTGTTGGTCGATCGACTGCGTTATTTATTTTCGTAAGCACTGTAATTATTTTAAGGTTTATAACAATTAAACTAAATTTCCCCGGGGCTTTTTACAACCTGATTATTTTTGGGCCAACCTACTACGGAAATGCAAATTCATTCTGGATTTCAAATCTTGGCGATTTTATTATAAATGCAGGGCTCCTTTTTATTATTGCGCTCTACGCTTCCAATTATTTTAAAAAAACAGCATTTGTTTGGGAACTTAAAAAGTTTCAAAAAGCCGGGCTTGGCGTGCTCTTTTTAATGATTCCCGCATTCAGCTCCTTTGCGCTGAATGAAATGATTCGGGGATTGGTCCAAAACTCAAACATCTCTTTTAACATTAACAATATTTTCGAACTCACAATTTACAGTTACGCCTGTCTTTTTTTAATCGCTATTCTACTCGCTACCTTTTTTGTAATAGCCGATTGTTTTGCCAACATGTTCCTTCGCCTCATTAAAAATACTCGTTGGGCTTGTCTTTTATTTTTATGCGCATTAATAATACATACTACTGTTTTTCATTTGTGTGGATACATTGAATTGGTTGCTGTACTGTGGCCTTTTGCAATACTCCTTCTTTTACTAATTTGGCAAGGGGATGCAGCTGGACAGACCTATTCGTTTTCACTCATAATCACTTTGGTTTTAGTTTTTTCTTTTTATGCCACACATTTGCTCGGAATACAAAGTCATCAAAGAGAGCATGCCAACAGAGTAGTATTTGCTGAAAATTTTTCTGCTGAGCAAGATGCTATTGGTGAAAATCTATTCACAGAGTTTGAAAATAAACTCAAAACGGACACACTATTAATTAGGTATGTCCAAAACCCCACTCGCGATTTGAGCGCTTTTGAAAAACGTGTACAGCAGCAATATTTTAGTGGATACTGGGACAAGTACGACATTAAAGTTGCCCTTTTTGACTCGCTCTGTAACCCTATCCTACGTTCAAATTCAATTTATTCAGAAAACATAGGTCGCTACGAAGAGTTGTTGGAGAAAAATGGTGTTGCTACTGAAAGCAAGAAGTTCTTTTATTTAAAAAACAGTTCGGGAAAAATTTCATACCTCGCAAAAATTGTTTTGCAAGACACATCGGAGCTAAAACCTATTAACCAGGGAACTTTATTTGTAGAATTAGATTCTAAATTTATAGCTGAAGAGATTGGATTTCCGGAATTATTATTAGATCGCGATTTAGAAATTAATCAACAAATGCTCAATTATTCATATGCAAAATATAAAAATGGATTATTGATAAATCGTTCGGGGAAATTCCAGTATCGATTAACTCCTGAACAATTTGAGAATACAGCAACAGAGAAAAGATTTTACGAAATAGACGCGTGGTCTCACTTGGCATATCAGCAAAACAAAGAAACGTTAGTGGTTCTAAGTTTGCCCTCCGAGGGCTGGTTAGCAAAGACAACAAGCTTCTCATACATCTTTGCCTTATTTAGTCTGCTGTTGTTGGTGAGTTTATGGTTGCGGCAATTAATTTACGCTAAGACCATGATTTCAAATCTTAGTTTTAAATACCGAATTCAATTGGTGCTTGTGCTAATTGTTTTAATTTCTCTAGGTTTATTTGGCGGCGGCTCCATCTATTATATCCGGCAGCAATACCTTGCAAAAAATGCAGAAATTATTAGTGAAAAGGGAAGGTCAGTAGTATTAGAATTACAAAGTTTAATAGAAGAAAATAAATTTAATAATGCCTATAAAGAATACGCCACTTATAAACTAAAGAAGTATTCAAATGTATTTTTTACAGATGTCAATTTATATGATATCGATGGAAACCTATACGCTTCCTCTCGACCAAAAGTTTTTGATGAGGGTTTGGTGGGAAAAAAAATGAACGCGGCTGCATTTCTTCAAATTGCATTAAATAAAAAACCGGAATTTATTCATGATGAAAATATCGGAAATCTCGCGTACCTATCAGCTTATTTACCAGTAAAAAATAAGGCGGGACGAATTCAAGCATACCTCAACCTGCCTTATTTTGCAAAACAAAGTGACCTCGAGAAAGAGATATCATCTTTTATGGTTGCGTTAATCAATGTATATGTTTTGCTTTTTGCGCTGTCGGTACTTGCTGCCATTTTTATTTCCAATTACCTAACCCACCCTCTTCGCTTAATTCAAGTAAAAATGCGACAAGTAAAATTAGGACGTGCGTCTGAAGAAATTGAATGGAGCAACAAGGATGAGATTGGAAGTCTCGTGACAGAATATAACAGAATGATTAAGGAGCTGGCAACTAGCGCTGAATTGCTTGCACAAAATGAAAGAGAAAGTGCGTGGCGCGAGATGGCAAAACAAGTGGCACACGAAATTAAAAATCCCCTTACGCCAATGCGGTTAAGCATTCAATTGTTACAACGCGCTTATACTGACAAGGCCCCTGATATAGACCAAAGAGTAGAACGACTTTCAAAAACGATGATTGAGCAAATTGATACATTGGCCTCCATTGCAAACGCGTTTTCCGATTTTGCAAAGATGCCAAAAGTAAATAATGAGGCGTTTGATTTGCGGGTACTTGTTCAAAATGCTATTTCACTTTTCCACGGAACAAGCGAAGAGGTTGAGTTTTCATTTTATGACAATGGAATAACCAACGCGTGGGTATATGCAGATAAAGAACAGCTGATTCGTGTGTTTAATAATCTGTTTAGAAATGGTATTCAAGCTATTCCAGAAAACAAAAAGGGGGTAATTAGCATATCTCTATCAAAACAAAATCAAACTTTTGTTTTTGCAATAAAAGACAATGGCGTTGGAATTCCTGACGACATGTACGATAAAATTTTTGTCCCAAATTTCACTACAAAAACTCACGGCATGGGGCTTGGACTTGCAATAGTAAAGAACAGTGTGGAAAGCTGTAATGGAAAAGTTTGGTTTGAAACAATTAAAGAAATGGGGACTACATTTTACGTTAGCTTTCCGGAATACCTTGATTAAGTGTTTCATTAAACTTCGATGATAAAATCACAACTTTACGGCATTCTTGATTTAATATTCAAATTAAAATTTTAAAAATCAAATTTCAGAATTATCTTTACAAACATGAAACGACCAATAAGAGTCCTCGTTGCAAAGGTTGGTCTTGATGGCCATGATCGCGGCGCGAAGATTATAGCTTCTTTTTTGCGAGATGCTGGAATGGAGGTAATTTATACGGGCCTACGACAAACCCCCGAAATGGTCGTCAATGCGGCTTTACAAGAAGATGTTGACGTAATAGGTGTAAGTATATTGTCGGGCGCACACATGACCATTTTTCCAAAAATAAAGACATTGATGGAAGAAAAAAAATTGAACGACGTTCTACTAACGGGTGGCGGCATTATACCTGACATTGATATGAAAAAGTTAAAAGAGCTGGGAGTTGGAACACTTTTTCCACCAGGAACAGACACAACATCAATAGTTGAATACATTACTTCCTATGTTAAAGCGAACCGAAAATTTTAGGTTTTTTTAAACCCCTTTTATTCTGTTTTACTTGAATTAGAAATAAGTTTTTCCACTGTTTCTATTTCCTGTTTAGTAAATTCTCTCCAGCTCCCCTCCTTCAATCCTTCTAATGTAATATTCATGATTCGGAAACGTCTTAAGGACTTAACCTCGTATTCTAAAAAACTACACATTTTTCGAATCTGCCGGTTCATTCCCTGCGTAAGAATAATTCTGAACTGAAATTTCCCTGTTTGCTCTACAAAACATTTTTTGGTTACGGTTTCTAAAATAGGTATTCCGTTTCCCATTCTTCGAATGAATGTTTCGGTAATTGACTTGTCAACTGTAACAAGGTATTCTTTTTCGTGGTTGTTCCCTGCACGAAGAATTTTATTTACAATATCGCCGTCGTTTGTAAGAAAAATCAATCCTTCCGAAGCGCGATCTAATCTTCCAATTGGAAATATTCTGGTTGGATAATTAATATAATCGATGATATTGTGTTTGATGTCTCGTTCGGTAGTGCAAATAATTCCTGCTGGTTTATTAAATGCAATGTAAATAGCCGCCTCTTTCTTGTTTATCGGATTTCCATCAATCCGAACATCATCATCATCAGAAACTTTTGTTCCGAGTTCCGGCGTTTTTCCATTTACGGTAACCCTTCCCTCTTCAATATATTTATCCGCCTCACGCCGCGAGCAAACACCCGTTTCGCGAATGAATTTGTTTAGGCGAGTTAGTTCTGTCATTATGGTTTAATTTATTACTGCGATTGGATAACTTCTAAATACAAGCGCTCTACCTTTTCCCTTGCCCACTGCGTTTTTCGAAGAAATATCAAACTCGATTTAATTGAGGGGTTTTCATTAAAACATTTTATATTAATAATGAGTCCGAGCTTATTCCAACCGTACGTTTCAACAAGTTTTTTCAAAATTGCATCGAGTCGAATTCCGTGTAGTGGGTTGTTGGGTTGGGAATTTAACATGGCGGTTAGTTTCCGCTAATAATAAATTTCACTTTACCTTTTTGTTCAATGCAGCTATTTGCAAGTGCCCTCATATCAGCAATGACAGATTTTAGCAATGGGTCTTCGACAAACGAGTCAACAAAATCTAATTCTAATATAAAATTAGTACACTGCGTTTCGTTCAGTTTAATGTCTCCGAAGATATCGATATTAGAACAAAAATGAAGTTTATATGCAGAACCGATAAAATAAAGTCGTTCAACTATATCTTCCGGTGCTTCTTTTACAGAGTCCTTTATAATTTCAGTATCTACGTGTCCAATAAGTACACGCGGATTTTCTTTAAACTTTTCAATCTCAAATCTATCTTGAAATACTTTCGACATGACTTTAATTTTTAATTATTTGTTAAATTCTTATCCCGATAACTAACATATCATCAACTTGTTCATGGGAACCTCTCCAAGTGTCCATTGTTTTTTCAAGCATTGTATATTGCGTATGCATATTCTCATCTTGAAAATTAAGAAGCGTCGCCTTGAACTGCGAAAGTTTAAACTTCTTTCCTTGTGCGCCACCAAATTGATCGGCATACCCATCAGAAAACAGGTAAAGAGTATCTCCCGATAAAAGTTGAACTTTATGATTGGTGTATTTCTTTTGCTCTCCATCCGAAAATATCCCAATAGAAATTTTATCGGGCTTATATTCTGTAAATTGTTTTCCCCTGAAAACATACATTGGACAAAATGCTCCCGCAAATTCCAATTCCATCGCGTCGAGATCAATTGAAATAAGCGCAATATCAAGGCCATCATGCAAAGTTATAGCGCCAATAGTTTGCCCCATTTTATCTTGCATTCCAAGCTTCAATCTATCGAGCAGTAAAGCGGGAGAATCTTGTGCGTGGCCATCTAACAAGTGTGCCAACATGTCGTTAGCAACTACGCTCATGAAAGCGCCAGGCACTCCGTGGCCCGTACAGTCCACTGCGGCAATTATCATTTTATTTTTATTGCCAATATTACATTTTCTGAAAAAATAAAAATCCCCACTTACAATATCTTTCGGTTTATAAAACAAAAACGAACTTGGGAATTCCTGTTTTATTAGCCTGCTTGGCAACAACATCTTATCCTGTAGTCGTTTCGCATATTGAATGCTGTCGGTAATCTCTCTGTTCTTCTGAGCCAACTCTTCGTTTTTGAGTGCAAGTTCTAAAGTACGTTGCACCACTTGCGCTTCTAATATTTTTTTCTGATTATTTAGTTTTCTTGTTCGCATTTTATCAATGCCGAAAATAGAAAATAGAATAAACAGCGTCATGAAAATATAAAATGTTGCTGTTTGCCAAAAAGGTGGCTTGATAAAAAACTTATACTTAACGGGTTCTTTATTCCAAGTGCCGTCATTATTTGCGGCCATCACCATAAAAATATATTCCCCTGGTGGAAGGTTTGAATAAACCGCTTCATTATGATGAGTTGGAACTGGAGACCAGTCGGAATCAAATCCTTGTAATTTATATTTATACTTAATTTTTTCAGGATTGGTTAAACTAATTCCGACAAAGCCGAAGGTTAAATGATTTTGATCATAATTAAATTTGCCTTCATCTGGAAAATCAGCATCTCTCATGAATATTTTTAAGCTATTTATTTTTGTTAGTGGCTCAACGGCATTAAAATAATTTGCGTTGGGGTCAAACTTTACGGCTCCCATAATTGTTCCAAACCAAAGCGAGCCGTCTTTTGCGGTGGCAACCGCATTGGGATTTACCTCTACTCCTAAAAAACCCTCTTGCCGTCCATAATGAAAAAAGGAAGAGTCTTTAATTGTAAATTTATCAAGCCCTCTTCCGTTTCCAATCCAAATATTTCCATCGCGATCACAAATAATCGCATAAGGGGAATCGGTTGACATGCCATTTTTTACATTGAAATTAGAAAACATTCTTCCGTCGTATTTATACAACCCTCCTCCATAAACTCCAAACCAAATATTATTGTTTTTGTCTTCATTGATACTTAAAATAAAGCGATGAACGATGCCACTTGACTCGTCGTACTTAGTAAAACTTTTTCCATCGTAAAAAGAAAGGTAGCCCCCCAAGGCTCCAAACCAAAGACTTCCATGGCTGTCTCTAAAAATTTTATAAATATTATCCCCACCTAATCCGTCTTCCGTGGTATAATTCCTAATACTTTTTGTTAGTGGATTAATTTTTGAAACCCCTTGCTGTGTACCAACCCAAATATTTCCTTTCGTGTCGCTGTTTATCGCATACACAACATCGTTTGCAAGACCGTCAGATTTGGAAAACGTTTGAAAACGAGAAGCTCCAGAAACCAATTTACTTACACCACCAAACCCTGTTCCTACCCAAATGGTATTTGATTCATCTTCAAAAAGTGAAAGAATAACATTGCTACCAAGTCCATCTTGTACAAAGTAATTTTTTACCGTAAATCGTTTCTCATTTGTTCCTAAAACAGAATAATACGTCAAACAAGAAAGCCCGTCGTTTGTTCCCAACCATACATTTCCAGAATGGTCTACAAGACTCGCCCAAACAATATCATTATTTAATCCGTCCTGTTTATCAATTAATTGAAAACGCTCTCCACGATATTGATTAAGTCCAACGTCTGTGCCAATCCATATGTTTCCTTCACGGTCTTCAATAATAGCATGAACATTAAAATAATTTAATCCTTGCCGAGTATTATAATTTTTTAAAATCGACTTATCAAGATCTTGTAAACGATTTTGAGAGTTTTTAGGAGTGATTTTAGTTGCGCCTCCACCCAATGTTCCTGCCCAAACATTCCCTCGCGAGTCTTCGCAAACAGTTTCTACAAAATTTGCCCCAAGGCCTTGTGTGCTAGCAAATATTTTTAAGGAAGGTATGAGTGTTGGCGCATTCCTATTCACAAAGCCTGGTGGAATTTGTAATACGATAAGTCCAGTGTCGCCAGTTCCGACCCACATTTCAGTACCTTTATTTGTTAACGCAAAAGATGTAATGGAGTTGCTTGGAAATCCGCGGGAGGCTGTTAAATCTACAAATGCCGTGGGAGAGCTGATGTCTCCCTTAGTATCGCAAATAGTAATTCCGCGATCAGTAGCGATCCACATATTTCCACTTTTGTCAAGCTCTAGCGCAAATACATTTGAACTTGCAATTCCATCCTTCACATTAAGTCCAAACATTTTGTTTTTAGTCGGATCATAAATAAAAACACCTGATCCTTCAGTACCAATCCAAAAAAATCCGCTTTGATCTTCTTTAATTGCAGTTATGGTATGGAAATGTGTGTACTCCTCAAGGTTTAAACTTTCAAATTTTTTTAATTTAGAATTAAACTTACTCACCCCCCCCGCCCAATGGCCAAACCATAAATCACCTTTCGAATCTTTATAAGAAACAGTAATCCAATCCTCAACAAGCCCATCCTTTTTTGTGAAATTTTCGAAAGTGCGACCGTCATAACGCGAAAGGCCTGCCAGTGTTCCTATCCAAAGACTTCCATCGTTATCTTGTACAAGCGATTTAATTTGTGACTGCACAAGCCCCTCTTCTACACCATAAGTAATAAAACTAGTAGTCTGCGCTACCAAACCTTTCGTACAAACGAATATAAATAGTAAAATAAATAAAGTCGCCTTTTTACTAGCTGCGCTTATGCTTAAAAAGTTCTGCATCATAATTTTTTTGATCTATTTCCACTCCATCTTGATAGTAGTATCTAATTCCCCAAAAATATTCGTCAATATTAAAAACGGTCCTTGTTCCATTCGGCCAAGAAATAACATTAGCTATTGTTTTGACTATATAATTGTCACACACGGTAACCACAATGTTAGGTGATGAAGTGTAATTTAGATTCTGTAAATAAATAATCGGTTTCATTGCAACAGCTAGCGCGTCGCGTTCTATTGTTGACGCGGATTCAATTAATTCTTTTAAGAGTTGCTCTTTTATGTATTTATTCACAAGGGTTTGTCTTTTTCGTTCTTTCATTTTTGCTAAAAGAAAACTATTTTCTGCTTTTATAAGCGCAGCGGACCGCAGTGCCTGAATAACTGAATTGGCTTGTGCGTCTTCTTTCATCCTGTTAAATTTTTTTAAATTAGACTGGCGTTCGCTGGACGCAACAAGCTTTATTAAATTATTTTGATACGTTGCTCGAATATTTTTATTCTGTTTGTCGCTTTCTTGTTTCTCCTGTTTTTTCCGCTCCAAGCTAATGGCGTCCGTTTCCATACCATTGTTCATTGAACTGGATGGATCTAATATTTCCGTGACTTTTTGCAAGCCAATTTTTTTCTTGGATGCTGCCGCAATTCGCTGGCGCTCTTCCTCCGCTTTTCTTGCAATGGCCTCTGCTGCTATGCGCGCTTTTTCTTCATCCTCTTTTTTTGCAATTACTTCTTTCTTTTTTTGTTCTTCTTTAGGTGATTTTAAAATTTCTTCTACAAAATGATAATTGGGGTCATCGTGAAACCCGTTGTCGCCATCGAAAATAATTTTAATAAATGGCTTTGCCCTAAATAATTCCGTTTTTACTTTTGAGTCGCCAGACACAAAAAAGGGGACTTCAACGGAATAGTCGGGAAAAACCCAAGCCTTTTCAGTTGGGGTTCTCAAATCCATATCCATAAACATTTCTACACATCCCGCCGAATAAAAATTGATGCGATACAAATGGCCAAGGTCAATGATAAATTTAAATTTGCCGTTTTTTCCAGTTTTTAAATTAAAAATCTGTTTCCCATCCATCACGACGGCAACAGTTGCTCCTGAAAGGGGGGAGCCGTCTTTGGTTGCCGCACCAAGAAAACGCATATCACCTTGTGCCTTAGAAAAGGTGATCAAAAACACAAAAATTATTACACAAAAATGCTTCAAGACGAAATAAAATTAGGGCTTAAGGTTAGTTGTTGGGAGAACATAAAAACAGAAAAAGATCGGCTATAAAGTTATGCTATTTCCTCGATTCATAAACGACGATATTATGCCAGCAAACCTCTTACCTTTGAAGAAACAGTTTTATGTCAACAGACTTCAGTTTTAAAGAAATAGCAACAGTAACCATGGTATTATTTGCCGTGATTGACGTAATCGGTTCAATTCCGGTTATTATTGGTTTGCGTCAAAAGGCGGGGACTTTAAATGCGCGGCGGGCGTCTTTGGTTTCAATGTGTATAATGGTTGGCTTCTTGTTTATTGGTGAGCCAATTTTGCACCTAATTGGAATTGAGGTTTCCGATTTTGCAATTGCGGGGTCTTTTGTTTTATTTTTCTTATCACTCGAAATGATTCTAGGGATTCGACTTTATAAAGACGAGATCCCCACCACCGCGTCGGTAATGCCACTTGCATTTCCTTTAATAGCGGGGACTGGCACCTTAACAACATTGCTTTCGCTTCGAGCTGAATATAGTATTGTGAACATTCTTATAGGTATTGTGATTAATGTTTTTATCGTTTACATTGTTCTACGAAACATTTCCTTACTTGAAAAATTACTTGGCGTGGGTGGAGTTGCAATACTTAGAAAAGTTTTCGGAATTGTGTTGCTAGCTATTGCTGTTAAATTATTTAGAACACATACAAATATCTGGCCCGCTACAACCTAGAAAAAACCTGCACTTTTATTAATAATTTTATAGATTTCCGTACATTAAAAATTTCAAAGACATTAAATTCGTGAATATTTATTCAAAAAAACAAAAATGGAAGTGGTTACTGCTCATTGCTGCTACCTGCATTGTTGCTTCATCCCTTTGGGTCTCCAGCCATCTCGTACATAAAATTTCTATCAGTGAAAAACGGAATGTAGAGTTATGGGCAGAGGCTGTAAAACGGAAAGCGTTGATGAAAGAAGCTACTTACCAGCTTTATGCGAAGATTAAGCGAGAAGAAAAAAAGAAAGTTAAACTCTGGGCTGAAGCTAATCGACTATTTCCGCAAATACAAGACAATAACATTGCATTCGGTTTTGTATTTGAAGTGATACGAGGAAACGAAACAGTTCCGGTTATGATGACCGACGCTAGTGGAAAAATTCTATTTGCAAGAAACCTTGACCCTTTAAAAGCAAAGGATTCTGTTTATCTTATACAGGAACTTGATGAAATGCGTCGACAGCACGATTCGATTCCAATAAATCTTAATACTGAAAGTGCTGACTCAGAAACAAATTCAAAATCACAATATCTCTTCTACCGCGATTCTGAGGTTTTTGGAGAAATAAAAAAATCGTATGAAGACAATGAGCGTTCTTTTATAAAAGAGGTTGCATCAAATCCCGCCTCCGCCTCGGCAATTTATTTAGATACAGCAAACAAAATCATTGCATACGGAAATCTTGATTCAACAAAACTAAAAATAGATTCTGCGGCTTACCTACAAGAAGTACTTTACGATTTAAAATCAAATGGGGATACTATTATTGTTTCCGCTACTGCTTCAGGAAAAAGAAATGTTATTTATTATATGGAATCTCCGCAATTACTTCAACTGCGCTATTTTCCGATTATGATGCTGTTGGTTGTTGGAATGTTTATCTTGATTGGATATGTTTTGTTCAACACTTCTCGCAAATCAGAACAAAATTTAGTTTGGGTGGGTCTTGCAAAGGAAACGGCGCATCAATTAGGAACACCATTGTCTTCGCTTATTGCATGGATTGAATATTTAAAATTGAAGGGAATGGATGATGAGATGACCAAGGAAATAAGCCAAGATGTAAAACGCTTAGAGATGATTACGGAGCGTTTTTCAAAAATTGGCGCTAAACCCAAAATGATTTCTGAAGATGTTGTGAGTGCATTATCTGAATCGATAAATTATATCCGTTCTCGCTCTCCCAAAACGACAACGATGAACTTTCATTCAAAAGCAAAAATTATTGTTCCTCTAAATGTGCCTCTTTTTGGGTGGGTTATTGAAAATCTTTGTCGCAACGCAGTAGATGCAATGGATGGACAAGGAGAAATTACGGTAGAGATTTCTGATTTACAGCCTTACGTTTATATTGACATTACTGATACTGGAAAAGGAATACCACGTGGAAATCAAAAAACTATTTTTGAGCCTGGCTTCACAACAAAACAGCGTGGGTGGGGATTAGGCCTTTCGCTTTGTAAAAGAATTGTAGAGCAATATCACGGGGGAGAAATATTTGTAAAGCGCACTTCAATTGGAAAGGGCACGACATTCAGAATTGTGCTTAAAAAGTAATATGAATTCCTACAATCACTTATTTTAACTTTATACAGATATTTTTTGCTTCGGTAAAAAAGCGTAGCCCTTCAAACCCTCCTTCGCGTCCAACACCAGATCCTTTCATTCCACCAAATGGTGTACGTAAATCACGGTGTAACCAACAGTTAATCCAAATAATAGCGCTTTGAATATTAGCTCCCATCCGATGTGCGCGATTTAAATTTTGTGTCCATATCGTTGCAGCAAGTCCAAAAACTGTAGAGTTGGCCATTAACACAACTTCGTCCTCTGTATCAAAGGGCATTATTGTTACAACAGGTCCGAAAATTTCTTCTTGATTTGTTCTGCAATCATTGGCTAGTCCTTCAATAACTGTTGGGGCAATAAACCAACCTCCTAATAAATCGCCTCCTAATTCTACCTTAACGCCTCCGCACAAAACTATCCCTCCCTCTTGTGTTGCTAATTCTATGTAAGATAGAATTTTTTCCATGTGCCCCTTAGATACTATTGCACCCTGCTGCGTTTTTTCATCGATAGGATTTCCTAATCGTAATAGTTTCACTTTTTCTAAAAATGCCAATTTAAACTTTTCATAAATAGGGCGTTCAACAAAAATTCTTGATCCACACAAACAAATTTCCCCTTGATTTGAAAAAGAAGAAAGGACTGTTGTTTTAAGCATTAATTCAAAATCGCAATCTTCAAAAATTATATTCGGATTTTTCCCGCCTAACTCAAGAGAAAGTTTTTTAAACATTGGCGCTGCCGTTGCTGCAATTTCTGCACCTGTTTTTGTTCCTCCTGTAAATGATATTGCCTTAATTTCAGGATGCGTTACAATTGCTTTTCCTGCAACTGCGCCGAGGCCGTGAACAATATTCAAAACACCAGCTGGCAAACCTGCTTCAATGCATAGCTTAGAAAGCATAAAGGCCGTCATAGGTGTAACCTCTGAAGGTTTTGCTATTACACAATTTCCTGCCGCTAATGCAGGAGCAATTTTCCAGGTAAATAAATAAAGAGGTAAGTTCCAGGGAGAGATACACCCTACAACCCCAATTGGTTGCCGTAAGGTATAATTGATAGCATCTTCCATTGCATGAGACTCGGAAGAAAAATGTAAAATTTCTGTGGCAAAAAATTCTAAATTACTTATGGCACGAGGAATATCAACAAGTCGAGCAAGGCTTACTGGTTTGCCGTTATCTTTCGACTCTGCCTGAACGAATAATTCCATATCGCGTTCTATTAGAGAGGCTATTCTCATCATAATTTTTGCTCTCTGTTCTGCTTTTGTAGCCGCCCACTTAGGGAAGGCCACCGTGGCTGAATCCACTGCAAATTGAATATCCTCAGCTTGGGAATCTGGAATCAAAGAATAAATTTTTCCTGTGGCGGGTTGAAAATTATCAATGTATTTCTTATGCTTCGGTTCAACTAAATTTCCGTTGATATAATTAAGTATTCTCTCCATAACGAATATTTTAGTTAAGCATCAGGATGAGTGTATCCATCACTTAAGTCCTTCAAAGTTACAAGAAAGGTTTTAATTGCTCCTATTCATAATTTGGTTTTGTCATTCTCTTAAAATTCTTCTAAGCTAATTTAAAGCATTCCTGTTTTTTACTTATTTTTGTTACTCTATTTATTAAGTACTATGCGCATTTCTAAAATTATTGTCATAGCAATTTGTTCCCTGTTTTATTGGGCCTGCTCTTCGAATGCAGAAACTAAAGTTGGAGTAATTAATCAATTCACAGGACTTCTCCCTAAAATTATACAAAACGACGAAGGCCTTTTGCATGGTATCTCATTGGGAATGGACACTGTTCTATTTAAACAGTTTATACCCAAATGTGATAGCATGAGTGTTTTAGAAGAAAATAAATATTTTTTCGAAGGAGCGCTTTCTGCCAATAAGGAATACAGCTACGAATGCGAATTTGATTCCTTGGGGCTAAGTGGGATAACACTCGACGTACATTTGAAAGACATGAATAATGCAGATTCTTTATTTACAGATTTTAGCAATTATTTTAGTCGTCGATATGGCACTCCCATTTATTTAGATGATTTGAACATAATTTGGTTGCTGCAATCCGAAAAACGAGCTTCAAAAATAATTTTGGAAAACGAAGTGGATTACGATTACGGAAAAATTAAAATTAGATTTCTGGACAAAGATTTTGATTTAAACTCTGACTCATTAATAATTCTATAACCCACTCTTGCGGTGGATGCATTTGCTTAGTGCTAAAAATAAGTTAGCGCTATTAAAATCCCTTTGACAAATCCGTGCGAATGCGTAATTTTAGCGTTCAATGCTACATGACCAAGTTCAATCTGCTGGCCCTATTTCTACACAACCTATAGCGCTGCTTGAAATTCAAAACCTTATTACAGAGTTTCGAACAGAAAATGAAACTGTTAACGCTATAAATAATATTTCATTTTCTGTATTTGCTGGAGAAACCGTTGGCATAGTTGGCGAGTCGGGTTCAGGAAAGTCTGTTACTGCATTGTCGGCAATGAAATTGATTCCAAGCCCCCCAGGAAAAATTACCGCTGGTAAAATATTATACAATTCCCTTTACAAAGGAGTTGTAGATCTAACAAAGATTTCCGAGAAAGAGATGCGTGAACTTAGGGGCAACGAAATTGCGATGATATTTCAAGAGCCAATGACTTCTCTTAACCCTGTATTTACTTGTGGTGAACAAGTGATGGAAGCAATTCTAGAACATAAGGCGGAGCTGCTCTCAACAAAAAAGAGAAATTTTATTGAGCGTTCAATTCGATATTTTTACAAGGCATCGCTCTTTTTATTAGTTTTTGCTTCGGTTATAATGCCTGGCAAATTTGCTATTTATGGAATCCCCATTTTTATTATTACGCGCATACTTAAAAAATATAAGCCCTCTTATTTTTATACTACTCGTGAGAAAACTGCGAGAGAAATGGTTATAAAATTATTCGGACAAGTTCAGCTTCCTGACCCTAAACGTATTTTCAATTCTTACCCGCACCAAATCTCTGGTGGCCAAAAACAACGTGTGATGATTGCCATGGCTATGTCCTGCGATCCTCAATTACTAATTGCCGATGAACCCACAACCGCACTCGACGTTACCGTTCAAAAAACAATTCTCGAGTTAATGAAGGATTTACAGGCCGAGCGTAATATGAGTATTCTATTTATTACACACGACTTGGGTGTTATCGCGGAATTGGCCGACCGTGTGGTGGTGATGTATAAAGGAAAGATTGTAGAACAAGGAACGGTTTTAGCTATTTTTTCTAACCCTCAACACCCATACACAAAAAGTTTGCTTGCCTGTCGGCCTCCTTTGAATTCTCGCTTGCATTGGCTTCCGACTGTTGCGGATTTCATGCACACCAATGAAGCGGGAGAATTAGTTGAAAATAATCGTTCTGTGTTAGAGGTGACAAATAGTTTATCACAAACTATCGATGAGAGGAAGGAGTTGCATAAAGAACTGTATGCCCGAGAACCAATTTTACGATTGGAAGGTTTGAAAACTCATTTTGTTACCACACGAAATATTCTTGGTAAAGCAACACAAGTGGTAAAAGCCGTCGATGACATAAGTTTCGAAGTTTATCCTGGAGAAACGCTTGGGCTTGTTGGGGAATCGGGCTGCGGCAAAACTACACTTGGAAGAACTATTCTCCGTTTGATAGAGCCCACGGCAGGAAAGATTATTTACAAAGGAAAAGATATTACAACTATGCGTGCGGCTGAAATGCGCGCGTTGCGAAAAGACATCCAGCTTATTTTTCAAGACCCATATTCTTCGCTGAACCCCCGAATTACCATTGGCAACGCAATTATGGAGCCAATGCGCGTGCACAAAATTCTTGACAACGACGAACAGCGAAAGGAGCATGTTATTAAATTGTTGCTCCGTGTAAATATGAGCGAATCACATTTTTATCGTTACCCACATGAATTTTCGGGGGGGCAACGACAGCGTATTTGTATTGCCCGCGCCCTTGCGCTGAAACCTCAATTCATAATTTGTGACGAGTCGGTTTCTGCACTTGACGTATCTGTGCAGGCGCAGGTTTTAAATCTGCTAAACGAATTAAAAAAAGAATTTCACTTCACTTATATTTTCATCTCACACGATCTGAGTGTCGTGAAATTTATGAGTGATCGTATGGTGGTAATGAACGAAGGGAAAATTGAAGAAATGGGTGATGCGGATAGCATTTATAATCATCCGAAAACTAAATATACCCAACAGCTCATCAATGCTATTCCTAAAGGAGAGCTGGAAGATATTCGCGCTTCTATCTCGAGAAAAAAAATAAGAGCGGAAGTATTTTAATCTGCTATTCCCAGAAATACCCAATCGCCATTCAACTTCTCACAGGTAAAATTCTTCATCGGAATTTTTGAAGTCAGCTCAGCTTTGAATTGAAAAAAGTTAACGTGTTCGTCAAGCGTAAAATAATAATAGCGCTGACATGGCGTAACAATAAACACTTGTTTTCTTGCAATACGAACTAATTCTGCCATGCACTGTTCGAGCTTAGGCAAATGCTCCACAACATGACTGCAAGTCACCACATCAAATGATTTATCTGCGAAAGGCATTTTTTCAATATTGCCTTTTACATAATCATAGACTGCAGCATTCTCATCTGTATTCTTAATATCAAATCCAGTCAATTTAAGTTTCGGGTAACGTTCTTTCAACTGTTTTAATAAATAGCCATTACCACAACCAACATCTACTAAAGTTTGTGCTGTTGGGTCAATCTGATCAAGAATAAATTTTAGACTTGGCTTATTCAAATCGGTAATTCGATTTCTTGAAATGGTATTCAGATTATTGTAAAAATGATCGTAATCAGCCGGAGTGAAAGAAAGTACACGGGTTTTGTAATCCATCACCTCACGAATATTTCTACCTCGGTAAGCAAAATAAAAAAACGGATACATAAACCAACGACTGTTACGGATAAATGGAGGAACCCATTCGTCCATAAAATATCTTATTATATTGGTGATGTCTCTGTTCATAGAGAAGGGAATATTGAACACTGAATATCGAATGGTGAATATCGAAGTAAATTTCTGTTGTTCGCCATTATTCTTTTGATGAAAAATAGAAGAATCCCGAAAGTAAAACTATTTCCCCTTCGGTGTTCAATATTCGATGTTGGATATTCGATATTCATTTTTTTGAATTATAGTTCCCTCTGAGGTGATTCCATTTAATTCTGAATAAGTCCATGAGCATGCCCGGTGCGTGACGCATTAAACTTACACTAGAATCATCATGGTTGCTTCTGAAATGAACGGGCAATCGTTTGATGTCGTAGTTTCTCTTGAGTGCGATGTATAATATTTCCACATCAAAAGCAAACCCATTGAGCCTAGCAACAGAAAATAGATCATCGGCCACTTTTCCTTTAAATCCTTTGATGCCGCATTGTGTATCTGAAAATCCGGTGGTAATGAATCTTCCAACGAAAAATGTAAAAATATTGCTTCCGACTTTTCTTGCGCCTTTTATTTTGCTGAAATAGTTGGACTCCGGAAGACGGCGATCTCCTATGGCAATATCAAATTCTTTGTCTTTGATGTAATGGAGGAAATTTTCAATTGCTTCAAATTCAAATGGGATATCGGCATCCGTAAAAATTCGGTACTCCCCTTTGGCAGCCAACATTCCCTTTCGAACGGCAGCACCCTTTCCGGAATTTTTTTCCTGCCGAATAAAAATGACTTTGTTTTCTTTGGCAATATTTTCCGTAGCGCCAGCATCATCGGAACCATCATCTACAATAATCAATTCGTAAGACCCAATTTTCGCATTCAACCAATCGATAAATGCAGGCAGTTGCGACCGAAGCAACTCAGCATCTTTATAAGAAGGAAGCACAATGCTCAATTTCATCTTTGGGGAAAGTAGGTTCGGTTATTTCGCGTGATGGTGTCGTTATTTATTTGGTACAAATCTACAGCAGCTGGTCGAATCAAGAGTTCATCAATTTCGAAAAAATCATTTTTTTTCATTTCAGAATTCCAAACTGTAATTTTCAAATGCGAATTTTCTGCCGGAATCGTAATCGGGAGTTCTTCCAATGCCCAATTGCCGTCAATGGCTTTTAACTGTGATAATGCGTTACTCAAAAAATAATAAGGTTGAGCTTTACCATTTGGATCAGTTGCAAATATTTCAATTACCGTTCTCGGATAAATATCATCTCCGATATGATTAAACCAGAAATTGAGAAGATAATTTCCTGGAACCGAAAATGTTGAATCATAAAGCGTGTTGTTGACTTGAAACTTTCCTTCGAAAGAACCCTTGCCGCGATAAGCTTTTCCTTTTTGCTGATCAAATGACTGATAAAAAAACGGAGCTAAAGAATCGGTTGAAGTAAATATTCCTGCAGGAAATTTTTCAGCAGCAGCATAATCTGTTTTTACCGATTCATATCGCATTTTCATGAGTGTTCTCAGTAAAGCTGGGTCGAGGGAAAATAGTTTATATTCTGATGAGGAACCAACATAATTTGCAAGCGAAAGGATTCTTCTTTCATTTTCATCCAGCAACCCTTCCCTGACGACAAGAAGTAATGGTCGTTTATCAGGCAAATCATTCAATACAGGAATTTCTTCAATAGGATCTAAAATCAAAGGTGCCATCTTCCTCGTTTGTCCTAATGAAACACGGGCAGAGGTAACGCCCATCATTGGTAATCCGGTTTTTAAAGAAACAATATAACTGCAACGGACAATTTCCGGATCTATAGCTACTCTACAAAGATTTTCCGATCCAATGTGAAAATAAGGAAGTGGTAATATTGCCTGATACATTTTTGGATTGAAATTTTTCAACCATGCATTTTCAGGTAAACTATTTGAATCATCTTCCAACGCCGCAATTTTATTATTATAAAGCTCCTGTGTTTCCCGAATAAAATAATACATGTCCGTAAAAAGCAAAGTTGTAATAACAATCATGACTACATACGAAATGTTTTTTTTCTGTTGCACAACTTTATACAAACGATAAACAACGATAATATTAAGAATGTAAAAAAAGATCCATGTAAATCTTCCGACAGACCGAAATTGACGTAATGGTCCGAGATAAGGTAACCAATCTTCATGTCCGCCAATAAAAGGGTGTGCGAATGAAGTCCACAAGACTACTAAAGAAGTCCAGAAAAAAATGTTTAGTACTTTATTGTCTGTAACAGAAAGAAGTAATTTAATTCTTCCGCGGAAAAGTAGTAAGAGCTGAATAATTGTAATCGTAATTAATCCGATTATTCCTGCAAGTCCGACATATGCAATTCCCTCTAACTCCACCTGATCGGGTGTATAAAATGATGCAAACAAACTTTCATACGGTTTTCCAAAAGGGTAAAATACACCTGATAAGTTTGAATGGAAAACGAGATAGCCCCAAGGTGCGGTCGTTCGATCTGGAACATGATCGGACATCATTACAAGTGATTGAAGAATAATTACCGGCAGTAGAAATTGAATGCTTGCATGCTTTAAAACAAAAGTTATTCTTCCGAATCCTCGATCGCGCGTTATAAATAAAATTGCCCAATAAGGCCCGGCTATCGCGGCAAAGAATGCAAGAAAATATAAATGCGTTGATGCGCCGAGAAATATTAATCCGGCAATTGCGAAACTTTTCCATAAACTCGGATAATCATAAAAACGCAGTAGTAAATAAAATAATGCAGGAATAAGGAAAACCCATTGCAAAGAATAATGTCCTTGCATTCTCATCATTTGTGGTGAAAGAAATGCAATCGCTGTTGCAGTCAATGCTCCGTAATGCCAGGGCAAACGAAGATGACGGAAAATCGCGTAAATAAAAACTGCGCCAATGACCGGAGAAAATAACATCATCAGATTAATGAGTCCAACTCCGAGTGGCGCAGCAGAGGGCCCAAATATTTTTACAAGGTTGTTGAGAAACGGCATTGCGCCTGTAAAAAAGATGCTTTCTCCATAAGGATAATTGATACTGTTCTGTCTCCAGTATTCAATATCAAATTTGGTATGAAAAAGTGTTTCGTAATAAATTTGCAATCCATCACCATGCGCGCCGAAATAGGTGGAACATGGATGAAGTAATAATTTTCCATAAAAAATACAAACGATACTCAGACTTAATCCGAGCGTGAGCAACAATCCTTTGTCGCTGAAAATCCGTTTGAGTGTGTGGAGCAAATTCATCGCCTTATTTCAGGTGACGTGTATCAAATAAATTATAGCGGAGAATACACCAGATGGCGCGGAAGCCGTCTTTCCAACTGATTTTTTTTCCTTCTTCATACGTTCTTCCATAATAAGAAATCCCTACTTCATAAATTCGAACGTTTTTTATTCTTGAAATTTTTGCAGTCACTTCCGGTTCAAAACCAAAACGATTTTCTTTCAGACGAAGTGATTGAACCATTTTTGCATCAAATAATTTGTAACAGGTTTCCATATCTGTGAGATTCAGATTAGTAAACATGTTGGAAAGTTTAGTCAGAAATTTATTTCCGATTGTGTGCCAGAAAAATAAAACACGATGCGGATTTCCTCCCATAAATCGAGAACCGAAAACTACATCCGCAAATCCATCCAGTACCGGACGAAGCAAAATATTAAATTCATTTGGATCGTATTCCAAATCAGCATCCTGTATAATAATATAATCGCCTGTGGCCATTTCAATTCCTTTGTGCAATGCGGCACCTTTACCAAGGTTTTTCAACTGATTAAAAAGTTGTATTCTACTCGATGCTTGTTCTTTAATGTACTTTTCTATCACTTCTTTGGTCCCATCGCTTGAAAAATCATTTACAATAATAATTTCTTTTTCTATATTCTCAATTAATTCCACGGACAACACCTTATTCAAAATAAGGTGAATTGTTTTTTCCTCGTTGTAGGCAGGAATAACAATGGAGAGTTTTTTCGTTTGATTCATCATATTACAATGTCGAAAGATACGAATAGCGCAGCATTTACAGGGAGCTTGATAACAATCGTATCCCCACATTATCCATCAGCACAATTGTTTCATCGCGATTCCATATGTATGCCCTAACTTTTTTTGTGCCCACAGGAACAGGGCGTGTCCAATTTGTCAATGACCATTCTCCTGGTTTTTCAGACAACTCTGTGAGGTGCATAGCTTCCCAACTTTCGGACGAGCCATTATCAAACGCCAAAACAAGAAGCGCAGAAGTATTTCTGGTGTAATAATACAATCTGCAATTCAAGGAAACAAAAATATTTTCATTAATTGAATCCGGAATGGTAAGTGGAACGCTGATGCTAAATTCATGTTTGTCGCCAGCAAATGTCCCTTTGTTGCCAAAATAAATAGTGTCTGTTTTTAATTCAAGATAAGGGTCTTCTTTTTCGAAATCCTGCCAAACCTGCACTAGACATTTAAAATTATCAATCCTGTATGCTCCCGACCTAAAAAGCGATGTTTGGGTATTACCAAAATAACTTAGAAGAGAATCTTTTGAATTCATTTTAAAATTTATTGGCGTTTGCAAATAGCAAAAACTACAATTCGGTATATTTTCCTTTCTCGCCGCGTGACTGAAATTGTCCATTCCATAACGCATTCGATAATAATTAATTTGTTTTTCGAATGGGAGGTCGGTAGTAATTACTTGCCCATAAACCTTCTGACATTCGGGAACTGATTGTTTTTTTAAATTGTTCATCGCAGTCTTTACATCGGCCTGTTCTCGCCAATCGTAGTAGGAAGAAATATTGCCAGAAAAGATAAAATGAAAAGCAAGAATAATAGCGAATATAATTAAAATTGATGTCTTAATATTTTTGGGGAAAACTAAAATAAGTCCGATAAAACTGAGTATAAAAAGTGGCAAATAAAACAACGCTGTTCTTCCAAACAAATAATTTGTTTTAAATGTTAGATGCATTAGCATTGGACTTGCAAGAGAGAGAATTAATATGGCGACAACAGTCACAACCCATTTGCCTTGATTCGTTTTCATTGCTTTAGTTGAATTTCGGACTAAAAAAATAACACAGATTAATCCAATCAACAAAATAGCAAAAGCGAAAGCTGGAGCTAAAGAAGAAGAGTAAGTTGTTCCGTAGAAAGATCCGAGCGAAAGGGAAAGCACTGTGTCCCAAAGCGATTTTGCTTCGTCTCCATAAAACAGAGCTCCCGCTATTTTCAGTTTATATAAATGGGGAAGCAATGCAAGTACGGCCGCCGTTGGCAAAAAAGTCAATGTAAAACTTGTTCGAATTGGGTGGGCAGATCTATTAAAAATAAACCTGCTTAAAATCAACAGAAAAGTAACGACAAATAAAACATGAATCAGCGTTAAGTTTGCTAATGTCGCGGCAATTAAAAACAATTGAGCATAAATACCGTAACGTAATTTATGCTGCGCAAATATATAATTGGTAATTTGCCACATCCCGCCCATTAATAATGTTAGCGAGATTCCGTATCCGCGCGCCACACTAAAAAAATCGAGCACAAACGGATTTAATGTAACAATCAAAAATGCAAATAGTATTTGCCAGCGTTTCTCAAACAGTTTTTCAAGAATAGCTACAATGAATACAAAATAAAATCCTGCAGCAATTACATTTGGCAGACGCAAAGCAAATTCGCTTTCTCCAAATACATTAACAGAACACTTCATCAACCAGGTGTTTAGCAAGTGGTTATTGGCAGACATGTAATTGTAATTATTAGGAAGCCAAAAGGGTGTTCTTACGTATTCGAAAAAAGTATTTGCTTCATCCCAAATCAAAGAAAGTTGCATTGCACGAAAAGCCACATAAGCGAAAAGCAAAAGTGCTGGTAAAAATAAATACCAGCGATTAATTATGTTTTTAATTGAGGGTCTTTGAAATGAATTGGAGAGATTGCCTTGCATGGATTCAAAAATTCAATGATTCAATGATTCAAAAATTGTGGGGACTGATTGGTTTTTTGTCTCCTTCGATACGAACCTGCGTCGTCTACTCAGTCTGACAATGTTAACACTTCATTACATCAGCAAAAAAGCAAAGAACTGAGATGCCAACATTGTCAGACTGAGTGATTTTTTGTCAGATCAAATTTCTTTGTAATGAGGAAATACATGACAAAAAAATTGTATCGAAGTCTAGTCCAGAATCATTTCCGGAATTTCTCCTTCCACAATTAATTTTCCGGCTGTTGCTTTAATAATTTCCTCTACGGAAACCCCTGGTGCGCGTTCAAGTAATTTAAATCCTTTCCCTTGTACCACTTCAATGACCGCAAGTTCAGTTACAATTTTCTTAACACATTTTACGCCAGTTAAAGGCAAAGTGCAGACCGGCAACAGCTTAGATTCACCTGCTTTATTTACGTGTTGCATAGCGACAATAATATTTTTTGCTGCCGCCACCAAATCCATTGCCCCACCCATTCCTTTCACCATTTTACCTGGTATTTTCCAATTCGCAATATCACCTTGTTCGCTTACTTCCATTGCACCTAATATTGTCAGGTCTACTTTGCCTGCGCGAATCATTCCGAAACTCAATGCAGAATCAAAATAAGATGTCCCCGCAATTTCTGTGATTGTTTGTTTTCCCGCATTGATCAGATCAGGGTCCTCCTCTCCTTCTAATGGAAACGCTCCCATTCCCAACATTCCATTTTCTGATTGCAAAGTAACATCTACTCCTTTGGGGATATAATTCGCAACCAAAGTTGGAATGCCTATTCCTAAATTCACATAATATCCATTACGAACTTCTTGCGCAATTCGTTTTGCAATTCCGACTTTATCAAGCATAAAAATAAGTTCCTGGGGTAAGCTGTGTTTCTATTTTCTAATTAATTGTACTACTCAGCACTTGGTGTTGAAGTGGAAGTTGCCTGCCAATCAATATCGATTTTTTTTATCACCAGTCCCTTTAGTGGAAATGTACGTTGTACATAAAAATCGCCGATTTTATGAAAGTCTAGATTTGTATCTACCAGCTCCATTAATACCCCTGTTGCTTGTATGTAGCGTTTGCGAAGCTTTTTACAAAGCAAGAAATATGTTTTACTACCAGACTTCATAGTGCAAACCTCGTACTTGTGAGGATCAATCGCCTGTGGCAGATAAATTTTAGTTCCGCTTAATTCAATGTAAGGTTTCATAGTTAAATGATTTGGGTAATTAAATTTTTTGCTGTTTTCGCTAATCTTTTATTTATTTCCTTCAGCTATATTACTGTTTTTTTTTCGTACCGTTCTCTGCTCTATTCTTTTTTCAAATTTTTCTCCTTTAAAAATACGATGAACATAAATTCCTGGCACGTGAATGGCATCGGGGTCTAATTCGCCGGGCTGAACTATTTCCTCCACTTCGGCTATTGTAATTTTCCCTGCCATCGCCATTGGAACATTAAAGTTTCGTGTTGTTTTACGAAACACAAGATTTCCTGTTGTATCGCCTTTCCACGCTTTTACAATTGCAAATTCTGCATCGAAAGCATATTCCATTAAATATTCAATCCCATTAAACATTCGTGTTTCTTTCCCAATTGCAACTTCTGTTCCTACGCCAGCGCGCACAAATACCGCAGGCATTCCATATGCAGCCGCCATACATCTGGTGGCGAGTGTCCCTTGTGGAATTAATTCCACCTCTAATTCTCCACTTAATAATTGCCTTTCAAACTCCGCGTTCTCTCCAACATAAGAAGAAATCATTTTTTTCACTTGTCTAGTTTGTAACATCAAGCCAATTCCAAAACCATCAACACCCGCATTATTAGAAATACAAGTAAGGTCTTTCACCCCGCTTTTTACAAGCGCCGAGATACTGTTTTCGGGAATGCCGCACAAGCCAAAGCCCCCAAGCATAATTATTGATCCGTCCTTAATACCAGCTATTGCCTCATCGGCATTTGCAAATACTTTATTCATAATACGAAGATGAGAAAGAATTTAAAATAAATTAGTGTCTGTGTAAATAGCGGTTTATTAAAATTAATTCAGTTCATGCTAATCGCCGAAAAGATTATTTGTGTTGATATCTGTTTGAATGTCGGATTCATCATCACTTTCAAATTTTGAACAATCTAATTCTATCCCTCCTCCTTTGGGCTTAGGAAAGGCTCCCTTAGAAATTTTTATTGTTTTGTCGGCATATACTTTCTGGAAAAACTTCGCCCAAATTGGAAGAGCCATTGCCGCACCCTGTCCTTGAGCTGTATTGTCAAAATGGATGCTTCTGTCTTCACCGCCAACCCAACATCCGCCTGTAAGGTCTGGGGTCAAACCCATAAACCAACCATCTGAGTTATTTTGTGTTGTGCCTGTTTTTCCTGCAATAGCATACGGAATTTTATAGCTTGAGCGCAATCGAGCTCCTGTACCCATTTGAACAACGCCTTCCATTAATGCTACCATTAGGTAGGCCTTGTTTTCGTTCAAAGCCTCGTGACTCTGGGGAATAAATTCCTCCAACACCTTTCCATTTTTATCTTCTATTCTTGTCACAAAAATTGGCTCAATCCAAGTTCCTTTATTCACAAACGTGCTGTTTGCTCCCAGCATTTCACAAAGAGATATTTCTGCTGAACCTAAACATAAAGAAGGATTCGGTTCTAACGCGGAGGTGATGCCCACACTTCGCGCAAAATCAATAACAGCATTTGGACCAAATTGTTTCATAATAAAAGCAGAAACATAATTGATCGAAAGCGCCAATGCTTTCCGAAGAGTTATCGTCTTTCCCTCATACTTTGCATCGGCTTTCCCGCCTGAGTTGTCCGGACACCATTCTTTTCGTCCATCGTCGGTTGGGATACACGTGCGAATACACGGAACTTGATCACATGGGGAATATCCTTCCTGAATTGCAAGCGCATAAACAAATGGTTTAAATGTTGAGCCCACTTGACGCTTACTAATTTTTACATGATCATACTTAAAGTGCCGGAAATTAATTCCCCCAACCCATGCCCTTATGTAACCTGTCTGCGGTTCCATTGCCATAAAGCCTGTTTGTAAAAACCCTTTGTAATAACGAATTGAGTCCATCGGAGTCATTGTGGTATCAATTTCTCCTCGCCAAGAAAAGACCCTCATTTTAACACGTGTTTTAAATGCTTTGTCTATTTGCGCTTGTGAAGCACCTCCTTTTTTCATGTTGCGAAAACGGTCAGAACGTTTTTTCGCGGAGTTCATAATCTGATTTATTTCATCGCTTGAAACTCGATAACTAAAGGGTTTGTTTTTTTTTGATTTTAATGTCTTATCAAAAGACGCTTGTAAATCTTTCATATGCTCCTCTACTGCTAGCTCGGCATAACCTTGCATCCGAGAATCAATTGTACAATAAACCTTTAATCCATCGCGATACATATCATATGGCTTTCCGTTTGGTTTCAAATGTTCGGCGGCCCATTTCTTTAAAAAATTCCCTCTAAGGTATTCTCGAAAATAAGGCGCTAAGCCTTCATTGTGACTTTCTGGATTAAAGCGCGTAGTAATAGGAAGTGCCTTGAGAGAGTCGTATTGTTGTTTTGTAATAGCTCCGTTTTTTTGCATTTGGTACATTACAAGATTGCGCCTTTTTAATGCCTTTTCAGGGAAAATTAGCGGATTCCACTTGGAAGGATTTTGACACATTCCCACAAGCACCGCAGCTTCTTCAATCTTAAGGGAATCTGCAGTAGTTGAAAAATAAACTTTCGCAGCCGAGTTAATTCCTACAGCATTGTAATTAAAATCAAATTTATTTAAGTAGAGTGTGAGAATCTCATCCTTTGTAAATAATTTTTCTAACCTAACTGAAATAATCCACTCCTTTAATTTTTGTATTGATCGTGTAGACTTTGAACTTTTATCCGCATCTCTATGAAACTGCATTTTAGCAAGTTGTTGAGTTATTGTTGACCCTCCTCCAGAACTTCTATTTCCTCCAACAATCGTTTTAAAAAAAACACGAGCCAAACTTTTTCCATCAATTCCAGAATGCTCATAATATCGCTCATCTTCCGTAGCTACCAAAGCGTGAATAATATCAAGATCGATATCTTTGTAATGTGTCGTAACCCTATTCTCTAAATAGAAACGACCAAGTTCTTTTCCGTCAGAGGAATAAGCAACGGTTGCCAAATTACTCTCGGGATTTGTTAATTCTTCAATATCTGGTAAATCAGCAAAAAGTGCTATCCCAAAAACAAGCGTCGTTACTCCAATAATTGGAGCAAGTACAAGCACCCACAAAATCTGAATGATTCGCTTATATTTAGAATTTGCGACGGCGCTGTTGGATTGTTTTTCTATTGACATATTTAAAACAAAAGTAAGAAAAATTGAATGGTGAGTAGGGGAAAGAAAAATGTGTTACAAAACAAAATCTAAATAAACATATTTCGCTCATCGCATTATTTCATACATTACCTTTCCTCCAGAAGTAGGTATTTTAAAATCCAACAATTCTGCAATTGTGCTTGGAATATCAATCAGATTATAGTTAATATCTGAAATAAAATTCCTTTTAAAATCAGGGCCCGCTGCAATAAATTCTAAATGTCGACAGCCTTCACATCCATCGCCATGGCTTCTGAATCCGTCTAAAAAATTATCCAGATGACGCCCATGATCATTTGTTACAATTAGTGCGGTAGAGCCGGCATAATAAGGGTCGGTTTGTAAAAATGACCATATATCTGAAATATACCGATCCGTAGTAGAAATACCTGCTAAATAGTTTTGCCAAACGCCAGTATGCCCGCTGTAATCGGGTTCGCGAAAATTTACAAGGACTAAATCAGGGTGGTGTTGATTTAATTTTTGCAAAACAATTGCTTTCGTAACCGAGTCGTCACGATAACCAGAAAATGGGCCGCTCAAACCACAATCATAACTAGGCATCCATTTCGTTTGAAAATCTGTGCTGGCGGTATTCGACAAAACAAATAGTTTGTCTTTAGATGAAATTACCCATGATTTTTCGGCAGGTTGTCCACTTTCCTTTCTCCAATATTGAAAAATAGATGGCTGTGAAGGAAAGGCTGAGCCGGAATTATCAAGTGGTTCGTAAACTCCTGTACAAATTGCATCGTGGCCCGCACTCGTCCATGTATTTCCCAAATTCCTAAAATTGGTGAGCATCGATGCTTGTGGCAAAAGTGTTTGATATAAAAATGGAATGTTCGCGTGCGTTGAATCACCAAAGGTTTCTGTATATCGTGCTCCGTCAACCACTATTACAATAACATGCTTTGTTTTATGTTTTTTTTGTATCGTGTCAACTTTACAAGTTAAACCACAAGACATTGGCAATAAAATAAGGGCAAGTCGAATGCTACTCATAATTGTATTGTAAAGTTAACGAAAATTGTATAGGATGTAGGCCTAAAGGATATTGTATTTATTTCTTTTCCTCTCGCTCAATTCTAAGTCCTGCATTGAGCACACCTAGAAGTTGCTCCATGCGCATCGCTTGCTGAACATCTACATGATACTTGCCAATTAGCGGAAACCGAACACCTTTTTTAAATATAAGTCGGCAGTCGTGAATGTCCCCTTGCCCTTTTCCGTACCAATGTCCTGTTGCGTCAGCAAGTGGAAATTCTACTGTATCAACGCCCATCTTTCCGTTAGGGAATGTGGTACGAAAAAAAACATAGATATTACTGAAAGGATAAGTATCGTTAGTTCGAACGTTGAAATAAAAATTATATTTAGAAATTGTGTCTGGAACAACAAAATCAAAAGACAAATTTTGTTTTATATCCCAAGTGCCGCCGTTGATGTCACGACTTTCGTCGTATAAACTATTGTCGTCACAAGAACAAAGAAGTAGAGAAAATAAAAAAATCAGTTGAGCAGTTAGAAAACCTATTTTTCTCGAAATCATGCCTGAGGGGGTGGTGTTATGGATGGAGGCGCTTGAGGAGGTCGTGGCCCACTGTTTCTATTTGGGGGGCGATTTCTATTCCTACTCTGGTTATTGGGATTCTGTTTACTTTGATTAGTATTATTCGGACGTGGTCTGTTTTGATTTTGGTCTGGCTGCTTTTGTTGTGTAGTGGTTGATTGTTGCGTTTTTGTACTGGTAGGACTTTGTCGTTTTTTGTTTTTATTCTTCCGCTTACTCTGATCAAATCGTGTTAAGGAATCTTGTCCAACTACGTTTTCAAAATCAAGTTCATTCACTTCGGCAATTTCTTTCTTCGTTTTAATAACGCCTAACTCATCTGGCTTTTCCCCTTGCTTGTTCATCTCAATAATTTCTTTTACACGCTTAGCGGGAACAGCAAGAAACTGATCTGGCTCATCAGCAAAAGTGAAAAACATAACTCCTCTAAAAATATCTGTTTTCTGATGGCGTGCTTTCCCTCGAACAGTTTCAATATCCTGCGCTTCGGGAAATTCTTTTAACGCATCGAGGTAAGAATCTAATTCGTAATTCAAACAGCATTTTAATTTTCCACATTGTCCCGCAAGCTTCAATGGGTTTAGAGAAAGCTGTTGGTAGCGCGCGGCGCCTGTTGTTACTGAACGAAAATCTGTAAGCCAAGTGGAACAACACAATTCCCTGCCACAGGATCCGATGCCACCCAACCTTGCCGCCTCTTGTCGTGCACCAATTTGTCGCATTTCAATTCTTACTTTAAATTGCTCTGCCAACACTTTGATTAATTCACGAAAATCCACTCGCTCCTCTGCTGTATAGAAAAATATAGCTTTTGATTTGTCGCCCTGGTACTCTACATCGCTTATTTTCATTTGCAAACCCATGCTAACAGCAATTTTTCGCGAACTCATCATTGTTTCACGCTCTAAGGACTGCGCCTCCTTCCACTTTTCAACGTCAGAGGAATGAGCTTTTCTATATACTTTTTTTATTGTTAAATCGTCTTGTTTTACATTTCTTCGCACAAGCTGAGTTTTCACTAATTCGCCGGTCAAAGAAACAGTACCCGTATCGTGTCCAGGCGAACCTTCAACGACAATTAATTCTCCCATTTGTAATGGGAGTCCGTTCACATTTCTAAAAAATTCTTTCCGTGAATTTTTGAAACGCACCTCCACAAGGTCAAAAGGTTTTTGTCCGGAAGGGAGTTCCATATTAGCAAGCCAATCGAAAACGTTTAGCTTATTGCAACCTCCTGTTCCACACGAGCCGTTGCTCTTGCACCCAGAAGGAACTCCATTTACTACAGTGCTACAGCCCCTGCCCGTTGAACTACTACCACATCCCATTTATATAAATCTTTACTCTGGTTTTAAACAGGAATCCTGCAAAAAATCAGAAATGAATTGTTTGATGAATTAGTATGATTGCGCCTCCTTAATATAAGCGCCTTCAGACAAACACAAAAATACATGAAATAAAGGAATATCAAAGATTGCTTGAATAATGTTACGATAATTAAGACTCTAATAAGATGATTAACCGGTTTTTTGCTGAAATACAGGGGAATTAAAAAGCCCAATTATTTAGTTGAATCGCTTGCTCATTGCGTCGATAACTAATATTAAACCAATGCTGGCTTAGGTATATTGATTAGACCATTGATATTAAAAGCCATGTCAAGAAAAATAATTTTAGCACTTCCATTTCTTTCAATGTGCTGAATAGCAACATTAAATTCTTCCATTATTTGCTGTCCGTTTGAAGCATGAACAAAAGCCGCGAATTTGGAAACAAATGCTAATTCTTCCCCTGACAAACGAACGAGAGACGGGTGCGCATAATTCATTAATAAACATTCGCGAATTAAATCGAGCGAATAAGCAAGAAATTGTTTTTGTTTTTCTCGGCCCGCCTGAGCTAGTTCGTCCACAACCGACAAAACTTGGGCTGGGTTGAATCTTAAACTTGACCGCATCAACTTTTGAAATACTACGAGATTAAAATCAGCGTTCTCATTTTTGCCAATCAATTGTTTTGCTTCAGCATAATTTCCGTCTGACTGAAATGCTATTTTATCTGCATCAGCTTGTACAATTACATGACGCTGTATTAGCGCATCTCGTAAATCTGTATCGCTAATTTTATGAATTTGAATAAGTTGTGTGCGCGAAACAATTGTACGAAGCAACAAGTCTTGATTTTCAGTTACAAGCAAAAACAATGTTTTTGCTGGCGGCTCTTCTAAAATTTTCAGCAACTTATTTGCCGCAAAGTGATTCATTTTTTCGGGCAGCCAAATTATTAAGATCTTGTATTCTCCTTCAAAAGTTGTAAAGCTTAATTTTCTTAAAATCTCGGCACTTTCTTTTTCTGGAATGATCAGCTGTTTGTTTTCTGCATCAATAAATTCGCTCCAAGCATTGAGCGTAACATAACTATCCTCTAGGATTGCCTCCCTCCATTTTTTAATAAAAGAATCGCTGACGGGAGTTTCCTTTGCGTTTTTAATTGGGAATACAAAGTTTAAATCGGGGTGTACAAGTTTGGCGTATTTTTGACAGGATGGACATTCGCCACAAGGTTCCGTCTCCTTACGCAAGGTACAATGGATAAACTGCGCATAAGCAATGGCTAAGCCCAAAGCTCCACAACCACTTGGACCATAAAATAATTGGGCGTGCGAAATCCTATTCGCAACAACACTTGAAACCAGTCTCTTTTTTACTTCTGCTTGACCTATGATATCCTTGAAAAACATATAACGAAGATAGCTATTGTATTCTGGGCGAGTACAAAGTTCAACAAAATTATTTTTCAAAATAATTGCTTCAAAGCAAAGTTGTATTTTTGTTGACAGCAACCAACGCTAATACATTTTTATGAAAACGATAAACGATTTCAACTTCCTCAATAAAAAAGTTTTGGTCCGCGTAGACTTTAACATCCCGCTAAGTGACAAGTTTGAGATAAGAGACGATACGCGTATGCGAGCGGCCATTCCAACGATTAAAAAAATACTTGGTGATGGTGGAAGTTGTATTCTAATGTCTCATTTAGGACGCCCCAAAGATGGCCCTACAGAAAAATATTCTTTAAGACATTTAGTAGCACACCTTTCTCAATTACTCGGTAATATAAAAGTGGCTTTTGCTACTGACTGTATTGGGGGCCCTGCTGTTGTTGCTGCAAATAATTTAAAAGGGGGAGAGGTTTTATTATTAGAAAACCTAAGGTTTCATAAAGCAGAGGAGCGTGGTGAGGAAGGTTTTGCAAAACAACTTGCATCGCTTGGTGATTTTTATGTAAACGATGCCTTTGGAACTGCTCATCGCGCGCATGCTTCAACAGCAACTATAGCAAATTTTTTTTCTGAGAACAAATGTTTCGGAATGCTGATGGCAGGAGAAATAAAAAACATTGATCTCGTATTAAATAATCCTTCTAGACCTTTTACGGCCATCTTAGGCGGAGCAAAAGTGTCAGATAAAATTATCATTCTCGAAAAACTAATCAGCAAAGCAGATAATATTATTATTGGTGGTGGAATGGCTTTTACTTTTATAAAAGCGCTCGGAGGAAATGTTGGTAATTCATTGTTAGAAGTAGATAGGATTCCCAACGCATTAAATATTTTAGAAACAGCAAAAAGTAGAGGAGTAAATATTTATATTCCAATTGACGCCATTTGCGCAGACCAATTTTCTAATGATGCTACTATAAAAATGTGCGATGTTAAAAATATCCCAGATGGATGGATGGGATTAGATATTGGCGTTGCCACTGAAAAGATTTACAGCCAAGTAATTGCCAATTCCAAAACAATTTTGTGGAATGGACCTATGGGTGTTTTTGAAATGTCGAATTTTGAGTCGGGGACTAAATCTGTTGCACAGGCAATTGTAGCGGCCACAACAGCGGGGGCTTTTTCGGTTATCGGTGGAGGAGATTCTGTTGCTGCAATAAACAAATATAATCTTGCAGAAAAGGTAAGCTACGTTTCAACAGGCGGGGGGGCAATGCTAGAATACATTGAAGCGGGGACACTGCCTGGCATCGTTGCAATAAAACAATAATCCTTTTTTTAAATTAACACTTACCTTTTTTAGCTAAATGAGTTTACGGTCCTCTTTGATTATTTTATTTTTCAGTTCCCTTTTTTTATTCTCCTCCTGTGGAGGAGCAGGCAAGTGGCGAGTTTATGAAACCTCGGAGTTTTCAATTGAATTTCCAGGAAGCGCTCAAGACACCGTTAACATAGCAGGAGAAGCGGTCACAGCAAAATCTTATTTTTTACCTGTTGAGGGTTTGTTGGATTCAAATTTATATTATTCCGTTTCTCTTTACTCTTTTCCAGATTCTATTTTATTTACAAAACAAGAACTAACTAAATTATTTAAGTCAGATACGGAGGTTTATGCTTGGTCTATTGGCGGAACGTTTGCGGATAGCGGGCGGGTTGTAAAGAGTGGAGCCGTTGAAGGAATGGAATATAAAATTATCATTGAGGGCTCGAGTGGAATTTCAACAATACGAAAATTTGTATTAGGTAAACACTTATACACGCTAACGGTGGTAACAGAAAACAAGAAGCTAAATAACTGTTCAATAAAGCGGTTTTTAGATTCTTTTAAGTTGAAAAAAAATAAAGTCGCTACTTAGCGCAATTATTTTCCAATTGCTTTTTTCCCTTTAATAATTAAACTATCCACATTCGGAACTAATGATTCTAATTTATTTTCGCTCGCTCCAGGAATAATCACCAAAGCTAATTTGGCAAGTGGGCTATAAAAAAGAGATTGGTTTTTCATTTCGATAGGAATAATTTCAACACTTTTTTCAACCTTATCAACTGCATAAAAAAGAATGCTTGCAAGGAGTACAAATTTTAAAGTCCCCAAAACGCCACCCAAAAGCTTATTTACAATGCCAAGCGAAATAGTTGTTACAAATTTTTCTACAATTTTTGCTACAAGAAACACTACGGCAAGGACACACACAAAAAGTAATGCAAAAGATATTAGATTTATATAGGGCGACGTTGAGTTCGACCAGCTTGCAATAAAACCTGCAAGGTCCTTAGAAAATCGCATCCCTAAAAAAATGCCAAGACAAAAAGCCGTCAAGGTTGCGGCTGTCATGATTGCGCCCTTCATAAATCCGCGCACAAAACCCCAAATAACAAAAACAAGAATAACGATATCAATTGCAGCCATGTGATAAAGATAGTAATTGATCAACTAAAAAACTTAAAATAATCTTAGCAATAATTAGTATGATAAAACAAACCCCTTTGTGTTTATTCATTTGCACATTTATACTTGAAAATCATTTTACAAAACCAATGAATGCAATTCAGCAATAACTACCTTCGCGGCGTGCAAGACGAATATTTTAAACAACAATGGGGCACTTTGCTCCTTGCGCTTGAACCTCGATTTGGAGGAGACCTTGACATGCAGGGAATTCTTTTTATTGTCGGATTGCAAGAGCTTGGTCATGGTTTCAAAGAATACGGTAAAGATGAAAAAATGAATATAATGCACGTAGCTATTTGCAGTTTACTTGAGCCGTTCGGGTACTACGAATATGAGGGCCTTGATGCCGAACAGTGGCCACATTGGAAAGCAACATCCAAACTTCCAAGTCTTAAGCCAGGACAACAACAACGATTAATGCAGGAAGCAATTATTGAATATTTTGAAAAGGGTGGATTAATTTAATTTTACTCAAAAATTTATAAAAATGAAGCCCCCATTCTAAGAATGGGGGCTTTAAATTTCTATTGGCTTGTATTATAAATTAACCGTTACCTCATCTGTTTTGCCTTGTTCGAAACGAACAACCTTACCCGTTGGTGGCATCGGAAATCCTCCAATCCAAACCTGAATATCAAGAATTTGAGGAAGCGAAACTTCAAATGTTGCCTTCCCATCAGTACCAGTAGAAGTAAAAATATCAACAACCGAAGGAGCTGGCGCAACTAAATGAACTACAGCACCCCCAACTGGATTATTAGAGGCGTCAAGAACGGTAACTATTGCATTGCAAGGCTTGTCCTTGCCACAGCCGACACCTAAAACCACAACAAAAATTGCAATTAATACGAATCCTAAAGGTGCGAAGCGGGTCATTATTTTATTCATTGTAATATTAAATTGATAAACAGAAACTTGCTATTAATTTGTTGTAAAATTACCAAATTCTTATCTTTACCTTTTACAAATATAAAAAAAATTTAAACATGGTCAAACGGTTTCTATACTCGTTGGCATTATTAGCCCCTTTTCTCATTTTTTCATCTTATATTTTTCCTGACAATCGCAGCAAAATACTAATTAGTACCTCATTGGGAGATATTAAAATCGTACTATATGATGAAACGCCTAAGCATCGTGATAATTTTTTGAAGCTGGTAAACAACCACACTTTAGATAGCACACTTTTTCACCGTGTTATTCAGGGTTTCATGATCCAAGGCGGTGACGTAGATTCTAAACACGCAAAACCAGGTGTAGCATTGGGGAATGGCGAATTGGGCTACACGGTACCCGCAGAATTTAATACCAGTCTTTTTCATAAAAGGGGCGCTCTTGCTGGGGCAAGACAGTCGGACGATGTAAATCCCAATAAAGAATCCTCGAGTTGTCAATTTTACATTGTGCAAGGGCGTGTTTTTAACGACAGTATGTTGGATGTTTTACAAGCGAAAATGGACCAGCCTATTAAGCAACAAATTTTTAATAAAATGATTAACGATCCCGCAAACATTATACTACGAAATGCTTTTGTGAATGCTCAAAATCGCTATAAATCCTTTGGCAATGCCGATAGTTTAAATTTTCTATCGGAACAAATAAATCCAAAAATTGAATCTGAGTTTGCCAAAACTCCGCACTACCAATTTACTGAAGAGAAAAGATCTGCTTACAAAACTATTGGTGGGGCGCCACACCTTGACGGCGCTTACACTGTTTTCGGAGAGGTTGTTGAGGGTATGGATATCGTTGACAAAATCGCAGCTCAAGCGGTGGACCAAGCGGCTAGACCAGCAATAGATATTCGAGTAACTATGAAAATTATAAAGTAATGGCTATGCATATTATACTTTTATTAAATACGTCAGCCTTCAAACTTTTAGTTACAAGTGAGGTCATTCAATCTAGCAACATCGGAAAAAACCTATGAAATCCAAAATTGAAAATCTTATTGCAGAGCTGAATAATTTTGTCGCAACAAATGTGGAGCAAACAGAATTGTTTCGTTTGAAATACATGAGTCGCAAAGGGGAAATATCGCTTTTATTCGAAGAGTTTAAAACCGTTTCCCCAGAAACAAAACGCGAGGTGGGTCAGCTACTTAATAAATTAAAAACGTTAGCCCAAGATATTCTTGACAAAGAGAAAGATTTACAAGGCGGCGACACCACAGAAAAATTAGCGCAAGAGGATTTTACGCGAACTTCAAGTTTCAAGTTGGGAGGAAGGCATCCATTAAATATTATACGAAAGGAAATTCTTGCTATTTTCTCTCGCATTGGTTTTACTGTCGCAGATGGTCCAGAGATTGAGGACGACTGGCATAATTTTTCAGCTTTAAATTTTCCAGAGGAACATCCAGCACGAGACATGCAGGATACATTTTTCATTGACAAAAATATTGCGTTGCGAACACATACATCTAGTGTGCAAGTTCGTGTTTTAGAAAAAACTCCGCCGCCGGTTCGGATTGTAATGCCGGGGAGAGTCTATCGTAACGAAGCAATTTCCGCTCGCGCGCATTGTTTCTTTCACCAAGTGGAGGGACTGTATGTTGACAAAGGTGTTTCGTTCGCCGACATGAAACAAACTCTTCTTTATTTCTCTCGTGAAATGTTTGGAGAAAAAACTGAGATTCGTTTGCGACCAAGTTATTTTCCATTTACAGAGCCAAGTGCAGAGATGGATATTTCTTGTACTATTTGTAGTGGTAAAGGGTGTAGCGTTTGTAAGCATTCAGGATGGGTAGAAATTCTTGGTTGCGGAATGGTAGATCCAACCGTTTTACAAAATTGCAAGGTAGATCCAAATGAATATAGTGGTTTTGCATTTGGAATGGGAATAGAGCGCATCACCATGCTCAAATATGGAGTGAATGACTTAAGGTTATTTTCAGAAAACGATGTTCGATTTTTGAGTCAATTTAAGTCAGCACAATAAAATAGTTTCTAAAATAGATTAATGATGAATTCTAATCGACTTTATCAACTAGAAGAATTATTAAAAGAAGACCCTCATGATTCTTTTTTGCAATATGGAATTGCTTTAGAATATGCGAAAGTTGGAAATATTACTGAAGCAATTGCGAAGATTGAAAAACTACTTTATGAAAACCCCGATTACCTTGGTGCTTATTATCAACTCGGACAATATTACGAAGTGGTTGGAAATTCAATGATGGCAATCGAAGTTTACAAAAAAGCTATTTCACTTGCGTTAAAAATGGGAAATGTAAAAACCATGAATGAATTGAAAGAAGCTTTGCAACAGCTAGAGGATTAGTCTTGACTCTTAAGAATAAGTCACGCTCTAACAAAAAATAAATTGTATTTGTTTCATTTGGGATACGTTTTTATTTTGGATAATGGAAAAAACATTGCCGTTTTTTGAAAAACTCGCGGTATTCAATGACACTACTTGCGATCAAGATTCTGTTTTCAAAGAATGATTAGCTAATATTAATTACTCTATCTCCGTCAGCTTAATCATGTTAGTCTTGCCATTTTCATTAAGAGGAATACTGGCAATATTGACGATGAAATCCGAAGGGGCAACGTATCCTTCTTTTTTAAGGATAAACTTTATATCGGCAACAGTATGGTCAGTACTTATATTTTTATCGTAATAAAATCCACGAACGCCCCACACTAAATTTAACTGTGACAGAATACTGTAATTGTCCGTAAAAACAAAAATGTTTGCTTTTGGCCGATAACTTGCAACCCTAAATGCAGTATACCCAGAATGGGTCATCGTAATTAATGCTGCAGCATCCACTTGTTTTGCAAGTTGTGTTGCTACATAACAAATATTATCGGATAAAAAACGCTCATCTTTCGAAAAATGGGGTTTTTTTCCCAAGTAATAAATATTGTGTTCTTTTTCTACCTGTGCAATAATTTTAGACATTGCTTCAATCACCTTTACCGGGTGCTTGCCAACGGATGTTTCTCCACTAAGCATCACTGCGTCTGCGCCGTCCATTACTGAATTTGCTACGTCACTCACCTCCGCACGTGTTGGGGAGATATTGGTAATCATGCTCTCCATCATTTGCGTAGCAATAATTACTGGCTTAGTTGCCGCGAGGCATTTTTTTACTAGCATCTTTTGCAACACAGGAACTCTTTCCATTGGAACTTCAACACCAAGGTCGCCGCGGGCAACCATGAGCGCGTCCGTTTCAAATATTATACTTTCAATGTCAAGAATTGCTTCGGGCTTTTCAATTTTCGCAATCACCTTGGCTTTACTTTGAGGATTGATTTCCTTGATAAGATTTTTTAACTCAACAATGTCTGCTCCTGATCGAACAAAAGAAAGTCCAATCCAATCAAACTCCATCGACAGTGCAAACTTTAAATCAGCAATGTCTTTTTCTGTAAGGCAAGGCAATGACACCTTTGTATTCGGAAGGTTTACTCCTTTTTTAGAAGAGAGTATTCCGCCGTGCAGAACAAGCGCCTTCACTTCGTCTTTCCCGTTTGTCGAAGTAACCTTTAAAGCCAATTTTCCATCATCAATCAAAACAATCTCTCCAACTTTAACGTCTTTTGGAAACTGCTGATAGGTCATAAAAGCTTTTTCGGCAGTGCCAACAACCTTGTTTGTGGTGAAAATAAATTCAGCGCCGTCCTTAAGTTCCACTCCATTATTTTCCATTTCTCCCACACGCAATTTGGGACCCTGCAAATCGCCTAAAATAGAAACGTGGATTCCTATTTTGCGATTTATTTCGCGGATTGTTTTCACTTGGCTTTCTACGATGGTATAATCGCCATGCGAAAAATTAATTCGAAACACGTTACACCCTGCACGCGCCATTTCTTCGAGTACTTCTGGGGAGGTTGAGGCCGGACCAAGTGTTGCGACAATTTTTGTTCTATTGTGCTGAACGCGGGATAGATTATTTCCTTTTGTAGACATTGCGATTAATTCAAAATAATAAATTTTGTTTTGACTTCAGTGTTTTAGGGTTGATAGGTGTTGCCATAATTACAAAGGGAATAAGTTTGATTTTCTGTAGCATGGCTTGCAAATCTACTTCTGGATAAGCGCCTTTTACAATAAAAAAATAATCCAATTGACTTTGCTCTAAAATTAAAATTTTTAGTTCGTCCCCGGGTGATTTATTTGCAATAAGAGAAAATGAAGTTTCATTTTCTCTATTTTCAACATTAAAAACAGAAAACTCGGCTACGGCATTATTTTTTTTCAACGCTATCGCGTGTAATGCTATCGCAGACATTTCTATTTCTAATGCATTGTTAATCGCCCAGCACAAACGATAGGGTCTTTCGTGGCAAGAAATTCCCACCAAAAAAAATTCATATTCGTATTCTACATTGAGACGATGCCGTGTCATTACTGTTTTCAAGTATTGCAAAGATAGGCGAAATGCTTGTGGAACGATGTCGCAGTATAATTCATACAACAATTAATTAATAATTCTCAAACATAAATTTTGGGTTGAAAAAATTAATGCTACCGAACGGAAAATCTATGATGTGGGGAATTCGTTTTTGAACTATTTTATTATTACACCTTGATCCCAATCACAAGAATATCGTCTGTCTGGTCAAGCTCCCCTTTCCAATCCTTAGCTGTTTTACTAAAGACCGCTTCTCGTTGCACTGCGGTGTCGTCATTGGTAGAGAGCACGAGTTCCTTAAAGGTTTTATACTTGTATTTTTTTCCTAATGGGCCACCCATTTGATCCGCAAACCCGTCAGTGAATAGATATAGGGAATCTCCCGTATTTAATTGTATTTCATGATTTGTAAAAGGCGTTGCTGGGCCCGAATAAATTCCAATCGGTTGCTTGTTGCCTTTTATTTCGGTCAGACTCGGCGCGGAATTCGCTTCCTGTGTTTGGTTTCTAACAATCCACAATGGATTATTCGCGCCTGCAAATTCCACTATCCCACTTTCATTATCAATAGACAAAAGAGAAATGTCCATTCCATCTTGATTTTCTCCACTTGCGCCACTTTGTTTTAACGCTTCAATAATTAATTCCCTTAATTGATTTAATATCTCTGATGGTTTTATTATTCCTTTCTCGTTCACAATCTGGTTCAAGAAAGCATTTCCAATCATACTCATAAAAGCACCTGGCACACCGTGTCCAGTACAGTCAACAGCAGCAATTATTTTTCTCCCATTTTTTTCGGAGTACCAATAAAAATCTCCTGAGACAATATCACGTGGCTGAAATAAAATAAATGCGTCGGGAAACAATTTTTGTTTTAAAGCCACTGAAGGAAGTATGGCTTCTTGAATTTTTTTTGCGTAGTTTATACTATCTGTGATGTCTTTGTTTTTTTCTTCAATAATATTTTTTTGGTGCTCCAGAATTTTATTGGATTCTATTAATTTAAGTCGGGCTATAATTTCTTTTTTCGTTAATGAATATCGTGACTGAATTAAAACTCCAGAAAATAGCGCAACTGTTCCGACCAATAATCCTCCATTAATCAAAATGTCTTGCAAGGGAAGTTTGCTAAACATATTTAGAAAAACAATGTTTGCTAAAAGTGTTAAAGAGAGAACTACGATTGACCATATTGGCTTCCACAAGACAAGCATTCCCGCACCAATAAAAAGAGCTAAATATGCAAAAGCGTGCTTCTGCAACATGGGCACATCCATAAAACTCCACATGTATGCGTTCTGTATTGCAATGCCGAAAACCGGAATAAAAATTAATGCCTCTGTACTTATTTTTATTTTCTTCCTAAAATAAACCGCGAACAAGGTAAATAATGCAACGGCCAAACGAATGATCAAAAAATCCTTCCATTGTTCTGGTATAGTATAGTAATCTGAAACAAACCACAAAGGGTCTAATACAATTGCCACCCAACAAACAATAACGTGGTGCTTTGTGGCAATTCGTGTCATTTCACTTTGCCAATCAACTGTTTCGGGAACTGCTTTTTGCTCTGTCAAAATAGTAATGTTTTATCAAATATAAGATTAACGCAATCATTTCTTTAAGTTATGTATAATTATTTATTTTAAAATTCAACTTATTTTCAAGGTGGAGAAATTACGACGATTGAATATCTTTACGCTTATTAAAAATTATTTATGCGTTGTTTTTATATTTTTCTGTGCATCAGCTATGCGGTAACAATCCGAGCGCAAAGTTTTTTGGGATACGGGCATAGCAACTTTGCGGGCATTGTTGGCGCTACTTACAACCCGGCTTCACTTGCTGATAATAACTACAGCATGGATATCCTTGTGTGCGGTGCAGGAATTAAAATTTCGAACAATTATTTTGGGGTGAAGCGCTCTGCTATCTCTAACCCAAATTTCGGCCCTAGCAATGTTACATTAAGAGACAGGCCAACAAAAAAGGCTGCTTTCATAAGAAATGAGATTTTACTCCCGGGAATTATGTTTTCCAATGGGAAGACTGGCTGGGGCGTAGACCTTAAAATTAGGACTTACGTAAATGTTGACGGTATTTCAAATGATCTGGCACACATTTTTGCAAATGAATTAAATGATGAGATTAATTACGAAAGAGATTTAGAAAACAAACACCTTGGTATTACAGCATTAAGTTGGATAGAGCTTGGCGGTTCTTATGCAAAAACTATTTGGACTGGGGCGGAACGATTCGTAGCTATTGGCGTTCGTCCAAAATTTTTACTGGGTCTTGGTGGGATGTATGCATTTATTAATGATGCAGAATATAATTTCAGAAACGACAGTACGCTGTCTCTATTTAAGGCGGATGCTGACTTCGGGATTTCAGATAATTTTACATTTGATGCTGCGGGACAACCCTCTTGGAAATTGGGATTTAACCCTGGTCTCGGTGTGGATGCTGGAATTATTTATGAATTCCGTCCAGAGTTGTTACAGAAAGGGGAGAAAGAAAAAAACAAGGAGCGGCCTTGGCCCGGATTTAGGGAACGACCTGTTTATAAATATAAAATTGGGATTTCACTCACCGATTTGGGCTTTATTAGATTTCGTCACGGTGAGTTTAGCGAGAAGTATTCTGCGGAAGCAAATTTGTGGAATTACGATGGGGTTGTTTTAGATAATACAGCTCCGGTACCACTTTACAATTCTTTCAAACTAAGAAAAGGTGGTAGCAAAGAAGGAAACGGGATGTGGATGCGACTTCCACTTGCGTTGAACATAAATTGCGACTATATGATTTTAGAGAGTTTTTATATTAACGCTGCGGCCTTCGCGGGCGTATACCTCAGAAATTCAAATGGTAAAAAGGTTCATGAACTTACTAGGCTAAGCATAAGCCCTCGCTGGGAAAAAAGATGGTATGGCGTTTGGCTACCCATTTCATTTTCTCGAATGGGTAATCTGTCATTGGGAACGGGTCTTCGTGTTGGCCCACTCGTTATTGGAACAAATAACCTTCTCCCAATTATTTTTAAAAACAAAACAACCTACGAAGCAGATCTTTATGTTGCTTTAAAGGTTCCTCTATTCCCAACAGGAAAGTTTTTAAAGAAAAAAACCAAGGCAGGCCCAGACGGAAAAGTGGACGATTGTCCTCCAAAATAATTTTATTTTCTGAAACCTGTTTTACTATGCAAATTTTTGATGGTACAACTGTTTCTGAAACTCAATAAATACAGCTTGTTTCTGCTTCGTTCATTGCTCGGTTGGTTTATATTCTTCTGCAATCATCCATTTTTCACGCATGCGAAAGGCGGGAATGGTTTGCCTTTTAGCTTTATTGGCCGCCACGTTTGGTTTTATAGCTTTTTGCGAAGCCCATATTGAAAGTGGAATTATTTTTTTTGCCGTAAGTATGGTAATTCGTTTGTGTAAAGTTTCTTGCAATAGTAAGGCAAACAAATCGGTAAAACCACCAAATTTCATAGTTGACTGGTAATTGGTAAACAGGGGATAGTATTCGGTATGCTTGCTTTTGTTTTGAATGATTATAGGCGGTAATCCTGCATTCATTAACTGTAAGTTTATAAGCACTCTACCAATTCGCCCATTACCGTCAACAAAAGGGTGGATGGTTTCAAACTCTGCATGAAAGTGTGCAATGGTATCTAAAAAATAGCTGGTTTTATTTTGGTTGTAATTGTTCTCCAACTCTTGCATAAGTGTAGGTACAAAATGCGGATTTGCACCCAAGTGATTGCCAACCCGCACCCATTCTTTGCCACTGCGAAAACGACCTGCAATGTTGTCGTCAATGTGGGTGAGCAAGGTTTTATGCAAACTTAAAATGAGTTTGCTGTTAAATTTGAATTTGTTTTTTTCTAATAAGTTTTCGGTGAGTTTTGCCAAGTTTTTGGCTTCGTACACTTCTCTCACATTTACTTTTCGCCCTAAACTGCCACCTGAAAGAATTTTTTCGGTGTCTTCTAAAGTAAGTGTTGAGTTTTCGATTGCGTTGGAGTTGTAAACCATTTCGGGAATTTCGGCAAGCGCTATTTCTTTCAGCAAAGGCTCATTGCCCGTTGCCAAGTTTAGGTAGTGCTGGATCAATGCCTCAATTTTATCTTTTGTAGTTTGGTTTATCATTTTATGCTTTTATACTTACCGTGAAAAGCTATGCAAAAATATATGTTTTCACGATAAATTACCGGTTTTATTTTTGCCTCAGCAGGCTCTCCACAAGTTAACTCTCCCTTCAAAATGTGAATAAAATGTGCTTTTGAAAGCAATCCAATCATTGCTTTCTTGAAGACCCGTTTTAAAAAACATTGGCCCTTTCAAACTAACATGGTGCTGAGGTATTATATTTGCAAGATGACCGAAAATGCTACAAATTCATCAAGAGCGCCCGAGCCAGTCGGACTTTATCCTCACGCTAAACGTGTTGGGAACTTACTTTTTTTATCCGGTGTAGGCCCAAGGGAGAAGGGTTCGAAAAAAATTCCTGGCGTGGAACTCAATGAGAATGGAAAAATCGTATCGTACGATATAGAAATACAGGTACGAAGTGTTTTTCAAAATGTAAAGTATATTCTTGAAGACGCTGGTACTTCCTGGAATAAAATTGTTGATGTAACTGTTTTTCTTACCAATATGAAAGATGACTTTCAAATTTACAACAAGCTATGGGCTGAGTATTTTTCTGAAAATCCTCCATGCAGAACTACAATAGAAATTAATTGCCTTCCCACTCCAATTGCGATTGAACTAAAGGTGATTGCCACAATTGAATAGCATTTGCTTAAATAAAAACCGCTAAATCAATCGACCAAATCATTCTGACTGATTTTTTTCTAGCGGTGCACAAATCTAATGTCTCCTATCTATCTTTACTGCCCAAACAACAAGGAATAGTTCTGTAAATGAAAAAGTATCCTGAATTTTCTTCCCTTAATCTACCAGCAATCGCCGACAAGGTTTTATTAGATTGGGATGAAAATAAAATATTTGAAAAAAGCATAACAAGCCGCGAGGGATTAAAATCGTTCGTTTTTTATGAGGGCCCGCCTTCAGCAAACGGAATGCCCGGCATTCACCATGTTATGGGCCGCGCACTAAAAGATATTTTTTGTCGCTACCAAACTCTTAAAGGGAAACAAGTAAAACGAAAAGCGGGCTGGGATACACACGGGTTGCCAATTGAATTGAGCGTTGAGAAAACACTTGGCATTACCAAAATAGACATCGGTAACAAAATCTCAATTGAGGATTATAATATAGCTTGTCGCAATGAGGTAATGAAATACACCGACAAGTGGAAAGATTTAACCCGCGTAATGGGTTATTGGGTGGATATGCAAGACCCTTATGTAACCTACGAAAACACTTATATCGAAAGTGTTTGGTGGTTGCTGAAGACCTTGTATAAAAAAGATTTAATTTACAAAGGATATACAATTCAACCGTATTCCCCAGCGGCGGGGACAGGGCTTTCATCACATGAATTAAATCAACCAGGATGTTATCGTTCTGTAAAAGACCGATCAGCAACGGTACAATTTAAGTTAAGTCAAGATTCAAAATTAAAATTTGAACACTTAGTCGGGAAGACTATCGCCGCGGACGTTTCTGTTTTGGCATGGACAACAACCCCTTGGACTTTGCCATCTAACACAGCGTTAGCGGTTGGCAAAAATATTTTTTATGTGGTGGTGAAAACATTTAATCCGTTCTCGCATCAAACAGTAAATTTAATTCTAGCAAAAGACTTGGTTGAAAAACATTTTCCCTCTAAAAACTCGGAATTAAACTTTGAAGATTATAAAGCTGGGGACAAAGCCATCCCGTTTGAAATTATCGGCGAATTTAAAGGTGGTGATATAGTTGGATTGAAATACGAACAGGTTTTACCGTACGCGCTTCCATATGAAAATGCAGAAAATGCATTTCAACTAATTGCAGGTGATTTTGTCTCTACAGAAGACGGAACGGGCGTTGTGCACATAGCGCCAACATTTGGAGCCGATGATATGCGGGTGGCAAAAATTGCAGGAATTCCTCCGATGTTAGTGTTGGATGAAAATAAAAAAGCTGTTCCACTTGTTGACCTTCGTGGAAAATTTCGTCCAGAAGTTTTAGACATTCAATTTGGTTTGGCTGGTGAATATGTGAAAGAAGATTATCTAAATGAAAATGAGAAGGGTGAAGAATTGATTAAGCAAAAAACTTACATGCAATTCTTAATTAAGGATACAAGTAAGTTGAATTATTTAAGTGTGGATGAGCGAATTGTTTTGAAATTACAAAACGAAGGGACGTTATTTAAAAAAGAAACCTACGAACACAATTACCCGCATTGTTGGAGAACCGACAAACCGATTTTATTTTACCCACTCGATAGCTGGTTTATTAAAGCGTCTTCGATGAAAGAGCGAATGGCGGAATTGAACAAAACAATTAACTGGAAGCCGGAGTCGACAGGAACAGGAAGATTTGGAGAGTGGCTGAACAATTTACAAGATTGGAATTTATCTCGTTCCCGTTTTTGGGGAATCCCTCTTCCTATTTGGAAAAGTGAAGATCATACAGAAGTGATTTGTGTTGGTTCTGTCGAGGAATTAAAAAATGAAATCGATTCTTCCATCAAGGCGGGATTCATGACAAAAAACCCATTGGAAAGTTTTACGCCTGGCGTTTTTACAAAAGAAAATTACACTTCATTTGATTTACATCGTCCTTATGCAGACGATATTTTCCTTGAACGAAACGGCAAAAAATTGTTTCGCGAATTGGATTTAATTGATGTTTGGTTTGACTCCGGCGCTGTGCCTTATGCACAATTACATTATCCATTTGAGAATAAAGAATTAATAGACAACAACAAAAATTTCCCTGCTGATTTTATTGCTGAAGGCGTAGATCAAACACGAGGGTGGTTTTATACGTTACACGCAATTGGGACAATGTGTTTTGATTCCGTTGCATATAAAAATGTTATTTCAAATGGTTTGGTGCTCGATAAAAACGGCAACAAAATGTCGAAGCGGTTAGGAAATGCAGCAGATCCATTTGAAACCTTAAAAACTTTTGGCCCGGATGCAACACGCTGGTACATGATTACAAATGCAGCTCCTTGGGACAATTTAAAGTTTGACACAGAAGGAATAATCCAATCGCAACGAGGTTTTTTTGGAACTATTTATAACAGCTACGGATTCTTTGCGCTATACGCAAACATTGATAATTTTAAATTCGATGAAAGTAATTTAGTCCCTTACGCTGAACGTGACGAATTAGATCGCTGGTTAATTTCAAGGTTACACTCTTTGATAAAATTAGTTACTGAACGACTTGACGATTACGATCCAACTCCAGCGGCGCGTGCCATCGAAAACTTTGTTGATGTACACCTTTCAAATTGGTATGTTCGACTTTCAAGGCGACGCTTTTGGAAGGGCGAAATGACTCGCGACAAACAAGCGGCTTACGAAACCCTGTACGAGTCGCTGGCAACAATTTCTCAACTCGCAAGTCCAATTGCCCCATTTTTTGCTGACTGGTTATATGAAAATTTAAAAGTTGGGCTAACGGATAGGGCTCATTCCTTTGAATCGATTCATCTTTCTAATTGGAAAACTTGCAATGAAAATTTGATTGACCTCGAATTAGAGGAACGTATGGAACTTGCTGAGAAATTTTCTTCCCTTGTCCGCTCCCTTCGCAGAAAAAAAGATTTGCGAGTAAGGCAGCCGTTAAGTCGTGTGTTGATTCCGGTGCTTGACGATAAATTTAAGACAAGGCTAGAGCTCGTAAAAGGCCTGATTTTAGCTGAAACAAACGTCAAAAACCTCGAATATGTGACAGAAAGTGGGGTTTTTGTGAAGAAAATCAAGCCAGATTTCAAATTATTGGGCAAAAAGCTCGGAAAACACATGAAATCAGCCCAGCTTGCTTTTGATGCCTTCAGTCAGCAAGAAATCGCATTGATGGAGCAAAACGGGAGCTTTGATTTATCCCTTTCTGGTGAGATCTTTAATATCCAACGGTCTGAGGTAGAAATACTTGTGGATGATTTGCCTGGCATGTTGGTTGCTACTGACGGTCGACTTACAGTTGCCCTCGACATTACACTTACTCAAGAATTAAAGGAGGAGTGGCTTGCCCGTGAGCTTGTAAATCGCATCCAAAATCTGCGAAAAGAAAGTAATTACGCTGTTACTGACCGTATTGATATTACTATTATGTCAGATATTTTGCTTGTACCTGCTGTAAATAAAAATTTCGATTATATTTGCTCTGAAACTCTTGCTTCATCTTTACAAATAGTAGGTGACCTAGATAAAAAAGAAGCAACGATTATCGAGATCAATGACGAAATAAAAACATTAATCCTTATTTCAAAACATAATTAAAACTTACACACATGGCTAAGAAAACTAAAAAAAGCGGAGCAGCTAAAAAATCCAAGCCGACAAAGAAAAAAGTTGTGGCGAAAAAAGTTGCAAAGAAAATTGTTAAAAAAGCAGCAAAGAAAAAAGTTGTAGCGAAAAAAGTTGCAAAGAAAAAGGTTGTAGCGAAAAAAGTTGTAGCCAAAAAAGTTGTAGCCAAAAAGGTTGTAGCGAAAAAAGCTGTAGCCAAAAAAGTCGTTGCCAAAAAGGTTGTAGCGAAACCAGTAGTAGCGAAACCAGTAGTGGCGAAACCAGTAGTGGCGAAACCAGTAGTGGCGAAAAAAGTAGTGGCCGCAAAACCAATCGTGGTTCAAAAAGTTGCCGCTCCCGCACCTCCTCCCGCACATGAAGAACTGGTGATTGATGATGATAGTTCTAATATTGAAGTTGTAGAAAAAAGCGATGACGCAGAAGGACACACAAGCGACAACGATGCTCGCGGTGCGTTTGATCACTTTTAATTGAATCCTAAAACACAATGGCCAAGAAAACAAAACTCAAACCGAAAGCGGTTAAAAAAACTGTAGTCAAAAAATCTACAGCGAAAAAAGTTGTAGCGAAAAAACCTGTAGCGAAAAAACCTGTAGCGAAAAAATCTACAGCTAAAAAAATTGTAACAAAAAAAGTTGTCGCTAAAAAACCTATCGCTAAAAAAGTGGTCGCTAAAAAACCGATAACTAAAAAAGCTGTAGTTAAAAAACCTGCGGCTAAAAAAGTTGTAGCCAAAAAAGTTATTCCTACAGCTCCTCCTATTGTTACTTCTAGGCCAATATTATTCACAAGACCGAATAGTGTAATTGCAAAAACAGCTAAGGTATTGCCAATTGATAATCGCACGCGTTATACCGATGCAGAGTTAAAAGAGTTTAAGGTGCTACTAGAAAAAAAGCTTTACGAAGCAAGTCGCGATTACGAATTGCTAAAAAATACGCTATCGCATAAAGACGATCACGGAACTGATGACACATCGCCTACATTTAAATTATTAGAAGACGGTTCCGATGTTTTATCAAAAGAAGAAACGTCTCATTTAGCTGCTCGCCAAGAAAAATACATTCAAAATCTCAAAAATGCGCAATTACGCATTGCAAATAAAACTTACGGCATTTGTCGCGTAACCGGGAAACTTATTCCGAAAGAACGATTGAGAAGCGTACCACATGCAACGCTAAGCATTGACGCCAAACTAGGACAAAGCAGATAAATTCATAAAGCTGTATTTTTAAAAAGGCCTTCCATTTATTTAGAGGGCTTTTTTATTGGTAAGCTATTCTTTTACTGACGCAATTTCAACCAACAGGTCTTCAAAATAATTCGTTATACATAATTCATAATTAGTCCATCTTTCTGCATCTTTGCACCGTGAAGAAATCGCTCATCATCATTTTCTCTATTTTACTTATTGACCAGTCCATCAAAATATGGGTGAAGACACACATGCATTTGGGTCAAGGTTACGAAGTTGTTGGACAATGGTTTTATCTGCATTTTGTAGAAAACCCTGGAATGGCTTTCGGTCTTACTATTGGAGAAGGAAGTATTGGGAAATTGCTACTCAGTAGTTTTCGGTTGGTGGCAGTTGCGGGAATCGGATACTACTTATTTACTTTAATTAAGAAAAAAGTACGACCGCTTTTAATTATTTGTGTCGCATTAATTTTTGCTGGGGCGCTGGGAAATATTTTAGATAGCGTTTTTTATGGTAAATTTTTTAGCGCCAGCGACCAATGGCAGCAGAATGTAGCAGAGGCGTTTCCTAAAGAAGGTGGATATAACAAACTCTTACATGGTCAAGTTGTTGACATGTTTTATTTTCCTGTTGTAAGCATAAACGTTCCAGCTAATTTTATTTTCTGGGCCGGCGAGGAAGTTGTATTCTTCCGTCCTGTATTTAATATTGCTGATGCGTCAATTTCTATCGGCGTGTTTCTGCTCATCCTTTTTCAGAAACGACTTTTTGGAAATCCTATTCCTCGATTAAGTAAGAGGCGCGTGTTGGCCACAAACATTTTCTTCGGGATCTTAACTTTTATACTTGCTTTGTTTTTGCTCCTTACTTATTTCGCTATTTTTGCTGAGACTCGCCCCTTGCCACCTACACAACTATGGCTTGCCGCTGTGCTGTCTGCTGCCTTAGGGGTAAGCATGTTTGACATGCTAAGACGTTGGCCTATTTTTGAACCTTCGGTTTTACAAGATTTAAATGAGGAGACTCAACTGCCGAAAGAGAATACGGAATTAGACTAGTTTATTCTTGATTAAGTATTCGGCAATCTGAATTGCATTTGTTGCCGCGCCTTTTCGGAGGTTGTCTGAAACCACCCACATGTTCAACGTTTTTGCTTGAGTTTCGTCGCGACGTAACCTACCAACAAACACATCATCTTTTTCATGTGCATGAATTAAAGGCATCGGGTATTGCAATTCTTTTACATCGTCTAAAACCGTTACCCCCTCTGCTTTTTCAAGCAGATTTCGCAACTCCGATAGATCAAATTCATTTTCAAATTCCACATTCACAGATTCGGAGTGGCCGCCCATAACAGGAATGCGAACAGCTGTTGCCGTCAGACGAATAGTGTCGTCGCGCATAATCTTTTTTGTTTCGAGAACAATTTTCATTTCTTCTTTCGTGTATCCATTTTCAAGAAACACGTCAATGTGTGGAATGGCGTTCATGTCAATTTTATACGGGTAAGCCATTTCTCCTGTTATTCCGCTTCGCTCATTCATTAATTGGTCAACCCCTTTTTTTCCTGTGCCGGTCACCGATTGGTAAGTGCTCACAACAATTCTTTTTATTTTGTACTTTTTGTGCAACGGATGTAAAGCGATAACAAGTTGTATTGTTGAACAATTTGGGTTTGCAATAATTTTATCTTCGGCTGTTAAAACGTCAGCATTAATTTCGGGAACAATTAATTTTTTTGTTGGGTCCATTCGCCATACAGACGAGTTGTCAATTACGGTAACACCAGCAGCAGCAAATTTAGGTGCCCACTCTAAAGAAGTTCCGCCGCCAGCAGAAAACAACGCAATAGCAGGTCTCATCTCGATCGCGGTGGCGGGAGCTACAACCTTGTATTTATTCCCAGCAAAAATAATTTCCTTTCCGGCAGATCGCTCTGATGCAACGGGAATAAGTTCACTAATTGCAACTCTTCTTTCTTCTAGTAGTTGTAACATTTTACTTCCAACAAGCCCAGTGGCCCCTACGACAGCTATTTTCATGGTTTTCTAATTACTAGTATTATTTTATAGTTCTGCGTTCGTCTTTAATCGCAGCTATTTGTAGCACCAAAGATGAATAATAATAAAGGAATATTCAATGCTTTGTTTACAATAAAACAACATTTCTAATCGCTGAATATCCTATCTTTACACAAGTAAAAAATTAAACGCCCAATGGCAATTATAAGATTATTTGTTTTATTTCTTTTAGGAGTGCTGCCCACTATCTTACCAGCACAAATCACTGACAACTTTTCAGATGGTGATTTTACAAATACACCCTCTTGGTCAGGGGACGCAACGGAATATTCAATAAACACCGGATTGCAATTACAGCTCAATGGCATATCGTCAGATACCTCGTCACTTTCTTTTGCAAGCCCATTTCTAGCAAATACGGAATGGAATTTTTGGGTCAGGGAAAATTTCGCCCCTTCTGACAATAACAACGTGCGTATTTATCTCGTTTCAGATCTCGCTTTTCTTGAGGGCCCAATAAATGGGTATTATATTCGCATGGGCGAAAACGGGGCATTTGACAGTGTTGACCTTTGGGTGCAAAGCGGCAATACACACACTAAAATTATTGATGGAATAAACGCACATTGCGCAGCAACAAATAATGTAATTCGAATTAAGGTTACCAGAGATGCAACAGGAAACTGGAGTTTATTTTCCGATATTACCGGTGGCTACAATTATCAACCAGAGGGAACTGTTTTTAATAATACGCATTCTTTTTCAAATTTCTTTGGCGTATTCAGTAAATATACCATAACAAATAACACTGATTTTTACTTTGACGATTTCTATGTTGGGCCAATTATTGTCGATGTTACCGCCCCTACAATTATTGCGGCGGCGGCTATTTCTTCAACTCAACTTGATGTAACATTTAGCGAAGGAGTGGAGCTAAGCTCTTCGCAAACTACCACAAACTATTCTGTGAATTTAGGAATTGGTAATCCGTCAGTTGCTGTACGCGATGCTGTTAATCTTTCTTTAGTACACTTAACATTTACAACTCCTTTTATCAGCGCTACAACTTATACACTCACTATTATAAATGTACAGGACCTAAATACGAATGTAATTACTTTGGGAACAACACCCTTTTCTTATTTTCCAATTTCAATCCCAGCATATCATGATGTGCGCATCAATGAAATTTTTCCTGATCCTTCGCCTGTAATCGGTCTTCCAAATGCGGAGTTTGTAGAAATTTATAATACCAGTGCAAATAATTTTGATTTAACGGGATGGACTTTTACAGACGGTTCTTCTACAGGTATGTTTCCAACTTACATTTTGCCTGCTGGGGCATATTTAATTTTGTGTTCTAGCTCCGATACCGCGCTGTTCTCCTCTTTTGGATCTGTGTTGGGAATTTCTGCATGGCCCTCTTTAAATAATTCTGGAGACCCTCTTAAACTTTTTGACACAGGAAGCAACATTATTGATTCTGCTCATTACGACCTAACGTGGTACCATGATTTAATTAAGCAGGGTGGTGGATGGAGTTTGGAATTAATAAATCCAACCTCTTTGGTAGGTTGTGCTCCGGGAGGAAATTGGATTGCTTCAACAAATATAATTGGGGGCACTCCAGGTGTTGTTAATTCTGTTTTTAATAACTCGCCCGATGTTACTGGTCCAGTTTTGCAATCGGTAAGTGCCATTGACAGCTTACATGTTGAATTGTGTTTCGATGAATCCATTGACCCTGCGCTATTATCAAACGTATTAAGTTATTTAATAAGCCCAACTATTTTAAATCCTATTTCACTTTCCTATGATACGGCAACTTTGCGGTGTGTAACACTTGTGCTTGGAACTTCTTTAATGAACAATTCAAATTATCAAGTTGTTTTTTCTACACTTGCCGATTGTTATGGAAATGTGGCTGCTCCTGATACAGGAAATTTCTCCTACCATTTGTTGCAGCCATACGATGTTGTAATCAATGAGGTTATGGCTGATCCTGATCCGCCGATACAACTGCCGAATGAAGAATATGCCGAGCTCTACAATACAACGGCGTACGATATTAAATTATTAAATTGGACAATTACCGTCGGAAGCACAACAAGAGCGTTACCAACAATAATTCTCCCTGCCGATAGTTTTATTGTGCTAACCTCCACCGCGTCGGCGCCACTTTTTACAGGAATAAATGTGGTTGGCGTAACAAGTTTCCCTACGCTAACTAATACTGGAGGAACAATAATACTTCGCAATCAAAACGGAATGGTTGTTCATAGTATTTCCTATTTAGATTCTTGGTACCAGAATGCAGCAAAGAGTGATGGCGGTTGGTCAATTGAACAAATTGATCCGCTAAATCCTTGTGGCGGCAATCATAATTGGAAGGCGTCTAATTCAAATCTGGGCGGAACACCTGGCAATAAAAACAGTGTTGATGCATTAAATGCCGATGTTGTAAATCCACACTTAATTCGTGTTTCTGTTTTAGCACCAGATAGTATTCGACTTTATTTTTCGGAACCATTGGATAGTTCAACAATGTCAAACTTCTTACTTTATACTATTGACAACAGCATAGGAAACCCAATAAGTGTAACACCTATTTCGCCTGCTTTTTCAAACTGTGATTTAAAACTTGCAACGAGTATTGTTCCAGGAATTATTTATTCGATTACTGCAAATGTTTTAATTTCAGATTGTGTTGGAAATCCTTTAGCAGTACCCAACTCCGCTTTCTTTGCTTTACCTGAAGGAGCATTACCGGGAGAGCTTTTAATTAACGAGATTTTATTTGATCCAATTGACGGGGGAACTGATTTTGTGGAAATTTATAATAACTCTAATAAAGTTTTAGATCTGAAAAACATACTGCTGTGCTCAGAAGACACGCTCTTAAATACGTTGACAGAATTAAATATCGTGGCTCCAGATGGTTATTTACTTTTCCCAAAACAATACCTTGTATTATCAGAAGGAAGCCTTGCTGTTCAAATGCAATATCCTATTTCTACCAACATTGAACACTGTCTTGAAATGTCAAATATTCCTTCGATGAATATTTCTGGTGACCTAGTGGTATTAGCCGACACCGGTTTTCATATTTTAGATCGATTAGTTTATTTGCCTACTTGGCACTTCCCGTTATTACAAAACATAAAAGGTGTTTCCTTAGAGCGAATTGATTTTAATCGCAATACACAAGACGCAACAAATTGGCATTCTGCATCTGAAAATTGTGGCTATGGTACTCCAACAAAACAAAACTCTCAATTTAACGCTGGTGGCGAAGGAGAGGGCGAAGTTGAAATTGTTCAGCAAATTTTTTCACCTGATGGGGATGGCAATAATGATGTGGTGAATATTGACTATAACTTTACTGAGCCAGGTCTTGTTGCGAGCATTATTATTTTCGATGCTAGAGGGAGATTAGTCCGAAATTTAATTCATAGTGAATTGTTAGGAACAGAGAGCGGCACTTTTTCTTGGGACGGAATAATGGACGATCGTACAAAAGCCCGCGTTGGTGCTTACATTATTTACTTCGAAACATTTTCCGTTGATGGCAAAGTAAAAAAATACAAGCGCTCTTGTGTATTGGCTGCTAAATTTTAGCTCTGTTTTTTATTTTCGTATATATAAATCTTAATCCATGAATTTTCAAACACTATTAACCTCGTTTGACAATGGTATTTTTATAATTACCATTAATAGGCCCGACAAACTTAATGCGCTGAATAAAGCCACGCTTGAAGATTTGCAAAATGCTATTGTTGAAGCAAAAACAAATAAAGAAATAAAAGGCATTATTATTACGGGCTCGGGGCCAAAAGCTTTTGTGGCAGGTGCGGATATTTCGGAATTTTCAGGATTGGATTCTGTAGGGGGAATTGCTTTCGCCGCAAATGGACAAGCTATTTTTAAAGAGATTGAAACTTGTCCGAAACCAATTATCGCGGCGGTAAATGGTTTTGCACTCGGAGGGGGTTGTGAATTGGCAATGGCTTGTCATATGAGAGTTGCCACTGATAATGCAAAATTTGGACAGCCTGAAGTAGCGTTGGGATTAATTCCTGGCTATGGAGGAACACAACGGCTAACCCAACAAGTTGGTAGAGGGAAAGCTTTGGAATTGCTAATGACCGGAGAGATGATTGGCGCAACAGAAGCCTATAGAATTGGACTTTGCAACCACATCGTTACTTCAGCTGAATTAATTCCCAAGTGTTCAGAAATTTTAATGCGAATTTTTGCAAAATCTCCCTGCGCTGTTGCTGAAATAATAACCTGTGTTGATGCCTACTATAAAGAATGTGAAGATGGTTTTAAAGTGGAGTTATCTTCCTTTGGAGCATGCTGCAATACAGAAGATTTTAAAGAGGGTGCTGCTGCCTTTATTGAAAAAAGAAGTCCTGTATTTAAGGGGAAATAATTAAGCATTCTAATGTTTAATATTAAAAATAGGTGCTATGCCATGGGCTTATTGTAAACTCTCTTTTCCGCTAAAACGTAATATTGTTTTTTATAAATAATTTTTTTCTAAGTCCCCAAAAATAGCCCGCAAATAAAACAAAGTGTTTAAATAGGATAAGGACTAGTAATTTTTAAAAATCTTATTGTGAAGGTCATTTAAGGCTGAAGAATAGATGTTAACGCATCAAAGTGCATAAAAAATGGGGGGCTGTACATTAATTACCTCTTTTTTGTAGCAATTTCGTATTACCAAATGAGCGAAAATCCACTTAAAAAACTAGCCGGGCAAACTGCTATATATGGTCTTCCTACAATTTTAGGAAGAATGTTGCACTATGCGCTTGTTCCGTTTTTCACTTATATATTCGGTAAGCCCGCAGACTTTGGCTTGAACATTGAGTTTTACGCCTACATTTCTTTTTTAAATATCCTGTTTTCTTATGGAATGGAAACGGCGTTATTTAATTTTTCATCGAGAGAGCCCGACAAAAATATTGTGTATAGCACGGCACTCCGATCGATTGTACTTTCTACGGTAATACTGTGTATTCCATTTGTTTGTTTTGCACCGCAATTTGCAAACATCTTGCACTATCCTGGACATGGCAACTTTATTATTTGGGCAATAATGATTGTTGGCACAGACGCGCTTGCGGCTATTCCGTTTGCAAAGCTTCGTGAAGAAAACAAGGCGCGACGTTTTGCAAAAATTAAATTTATTAATATCGGGGTTCAGCTTTTGATAAACTTCTTTTTTGTTGGATTGTGTAAATATCATTTTGAAAAAGATGCGGGCTCATTTTGGGGGAGTTTTTACAATCCTGAAATTGGAATTGGCTATGCCTTTATTGCTGGCCTAATGGCAAATATCGTTTCCTTGTTGCTGCTTCTTCCAGAAATAATTAAAATTAAATACGGATTTAATTTCTCGCTTTGGAAACGGATGCTTAATTATTCCCTTCCCCTTTTGATTGTGGGTTTTGCTGGAATGACAAACGAAACACTTGACCGAATTTTATTAAAACACTTGCTCCCCGAAGACATTGCGCAAACACAAGTGGGTATTTATGGTGCCTGCTACAAAATTTCTATTTTAATGACGTTGTTCGTCATGGCTTTTCGATATGCTGCCGAACCGTTTTTCTTTGCACGACAAAAAGATGAAAATGCAAAAACATTGTATGGCTCGGTAATGACTTGGTTTGTTCTTTTCTGTCTTATTATTTTTTTAGGAACTACTTTAAATATTTCTTGGATACAATATTTTGTTGGCCCAAGCTATCGTGAAGGACTTAAGGTCGTGCCCATTTTACTACTCGCTAACTTATTTTTAGGAATATACTTTAATCTTTCTATTTGGTATAAACTGACTGGCAGGACAAAGTTTGGAATGTGGATTCCAATTTTAGGAGCAACAATCACGATCGTTTTAAATTTTCTTTGGATCCCGTCTGCGAATTCTTACTTTGGTGGATACATGGGTTCTGCCTGGGCTACACTAATTTGTTATGGCGTTATGATGGTGTTTTCCTATTTAATAGGTCAAAAATATTACCCTGTAGACTACGCTATTCTTCGCATTTTCTGTTATCTGTTTTTTGCAATCGGTCTTTATTTTACGGGGTATTTAATTTGCACAAACTCCGTTTTTTTAGACTTGATTTTGAAAAACTCGTTATTGCTCACTTATTTGATAGCCGTAATTGTAATTGAAAAGCCTATGAATTTATTGCGAGGCAACGATGTAAAAAATATATAAACATTTAATCTTCTTACCTTCGTCAGATGCTAAAAATTCGAATAGTAAATCGCTCTAAACATGCACTTCCAGAATATGCAACTTCGCTTTCTGCGGGGCTTGATTTGCGTGCGAACCTAAGCGAATCAATAGTATTAAATTCTCTTGAACGAGCAATGATTTCTACGGGATTATTCATTGAACTTTCCGAGGGTTTTGAAGCGCAAGTGCGTCCAAGAAGTGGTTTAGCTGCAAAAAGTGGAATCTCTGTTTTAAATTCCCCTGGAACAATTGATGCAGACTATAGGGGAGAGGTAAAAGTAATTCTCGTTAATCTTTCCAACAAACCATTTACAGTAAATGACGGCGAACGCGTAGCGCAACTTGTTGTTTCAAAACACGAACGAGTGGACTGGATTCTTGCAGACGAGCTTTCAACTTCTGAAAGAGGGGACGGGGGCTTTGGAAGTACGGGAACAAAATAAAAAGAAAAACAAACGCTAAAAAAATCTTAGATGAAAATAATTATCCCTATGGCGGGAATGGGAAAAAGAATGAGGCCCCATACGCTTACTGTTCCCAAACCATTAATTCATGTAGCAGGAAAAGCAATGGTACAAAGGTTGGCAGAAGATATTGCAATTGTATGCAACGAGCCCATAGAAGAAATTGCTTTTATTATTGGCCCTCTATTTGGCAAAGATGCGGAGGAGATGCTGAAGGCGGTAGCGGCAAATCTTGGTGCTATTGGAACAATCTGGTACCAAGAAGAGGCGCTCGGAACGGCCCATGCAATTATGTGCGCAAAGGAAATTCTTAATGGAAAAGTTGTTGTTGCTTTTGCGGATACTTTGTTCAAGGCTGATTTTAAAATGGATGCCACACAAGAAGGAATTATTTGGGTACAAAAAATTGAAGACCCTCGTGCATTTGGGGTGGTAAAATTAGATGGGCAGGGAATTATTTCAGACTTCATAGAAAAGCCTGCGGTTTTTATAAGCGACTTGGCGATCATCGGAATATATTATTTCCGCGACGGAAAAAATTTGCGCGAAGAGTTGCAATACCTACTTGATAATAATATTCGTGAAAAAGGAGAGTATCAATTAACAAATGCTTTGGAGAATATGAAGATGAAGGGGGTGAAATTTGTTCCCGGAACAGTTACAGAATGGCTCGACTGTGGAAACGTAGATGCAACAGTTTTCACCAATCAACGAATTTTAGAATTTAATAAAAATGACAACAAACTTATTGCTGCTTCTATACTATCAGAAAATAGCGAAGTAGTTATGCCTTGCTTCATTGGTGAAAATGTAATTCTAAAAAACACCAAGGTGGGGCCGCATGTTTCTGTTGGCGCCAACACAGTTGTTGAGTCTTCTATTATTTCAAATAGTATTATCCAAAAAAATTCAAAAATTCAAAATTCAAAAATTCAAAATTCGATGATAGGTAGTTTTGTGGAAATTGTTGGTGCTTCAGGAAACTTTAGCATTGGAGACTATACGATAATAAATATTCAAAATGAAAAATTATAAAATTGCGATCCTTTTTGTCGTGATATTAATTGGTGGTTCTTGCAAACAAAGTCAAAAAACTTTGCAAGGAGGTGAAAAAAATACAACGCGAAACATTCGGAATGATGGAAACAAAAACCAAATGACCGCAAGTAGGGCGAAAGAAGAAGAAATGTTTGTGCAAGGGTGCATTGAAAAATCTTTAGGGAATTCGCGAAAGGCACTTATTCAATTTCAGGAGTGTCTTAAAATAAACCCACAAAGTGCTGCAACAAATTTTGAAATGGCCGGAATTTACAGGGAGTTTGAGCAGTCGGACCGCGCACTATTGTTCGCAAAAAAAGCTGTTGAATTTGCTCCAACAAACCGTTGGTATGTTTTACGTTACGCAGAGTTATTACAAGAAAACAAAATGTATGTTCCGGCTATAGTTGTTTTCAAAAACTTATCGGATAGAGAAAGTAATAATGTTGATTTACTCTTTCGATATGCGGGGGCGCTCGCGCGCGCAGAAAAATTTGATGACGCCTTAAAAAAATACAATGAAATTGAAATAATTGAAGGTGTTTCCGATACGCTCCAAATGTGTCGAATAGTAATTTATAAAAAACAGCTTGACATTATGGGTGAAGAAAACGCATTGGTCACACTCTCCAAGGCGTTCCCCAAAAGTATGGAATACAAAAGGCGACTCGCTGATTTTTATTATTCAACAGGCCAATCTGAAAAAGCGAGTTTAGTTTTTAAAAAAATGATTGCTTCATTTCCGAACAGCGCAGTCCCGCACCTCTTGCTCGCCGGAAATTACAATAAAATTAAAGATGACGAAAATGCTTTTACAGAAGCGCGATACGGGTTTTTGATTTCAGAAGAATCTTCCTTGACGTTAAAAATTAATGTATTGGCTGAACTTTATTCCATAAACGATTCGGCGGCATCGCTTTCAACAATCAAATACAAAAGAGCGGATTCGCTTTGTGCTATTTTGATGCGCGTTCACCAAAACAAACCAGAGCCATTTGTTGCTGGTGGCAACTATCAATTTAAAAGGGGTAAAATGACAGAAGCGCGTGACATGTATTTCAAAGCAATTGATCGCGGGCAAATAGATTACTCGACATGGAAAAAAATTATGGCTGTTCACAACAACTTAAATGATACTGAATCACAGACAAAAACTTGCATGACAATCCTAGAGCTTTTCCCTAGTCAGCCGGCGCCTTATTATTATTTAGGGATAATTCAATTAAATAAAAAAAATTATGCTGGTGCGATTCGAAACCTAGAAATGGCAAATGATTTTTTGAATGAGAATACAATTGACGAATTAAAAATAACAATGGCGCTTATAGACGCCTATAGAGGAGATGGAAAAAACGAAAAGGCAGCAACTTTAGAACAGAAGATTAACACAAAATTATTAAATGAAGCGAAATAACATAAACAAACCACGGACAACAATTTTTGTCTTTCGAAATTTCTTGGCGATTATCGTCTTCGTTTCAATTCTATTTTCTTTTTCGTGTAATAAGCAAAAACACATTGTTAAAAATAATATTGTCGATTCCACAAAGCTCCAAACCTGTAAAATAGATCGTAGGCTTCCTCGTCCACTCATTAGTGAGATGTGGAAAAACGAATTTAAATTTGAGTGGCTCTCGGCAAAAATAGATTGCGAAGCAACACAAGACAGTTCTAAATTTATTTTTGATGTTTCGGTAAGAATAAGAAAGGACAGCGTAATTTGGATGATTGTCACAGACCCTGTTATTGGAATTCCAATAGCCCGTTTATTTATCACTCGAGATTCTGTAAAATTTATTCAGAAACTCCCAGAGGAAAAATGCTTTCGGGGAAATTTTTCTTTTCTTTCGCAACTATTACAAACAGAGATTGACTTTGAAATGATCCAGTCATTATTAATTGGAAATAGCGTTTCCTTTTACCAAGAAGAAGAAAAATTAAACGCATCAATAAATCATAGCGAATGCTCCTATACATTAAGTACCGTCCGAAAAAGAAAACTAAAAAAAGTACTTAGCACACCTAACACCCCGCCCACAGATCCACTCCAAACAATATCACTTGACCCAATTTCGTTTAAGATATTAAACATCTTATTCATTGACGATCAAAACAAAACAATTAGTGCTAAATATGGGGATTTTACGCTTGAGGACTCCATGCCATACCCACATAAAGTAGATTTCTATGCAAGGGGAACTAAAAGTTCCGCACAGTTAGGAATCAAAATACATCGAATAAAACTTAACCAACCCTTAGAATTTCCATTTAATATTCCCCCAAACTGCCCATCAATCATAACCAACACTGATTCGCAAATTCAGAAACCTAAACCTCCCCAAAATGGAAAACGTTAAACGTATCATTTCTGTTGTTTTTATTTTAGCTGTTCTCTTTTCTACTTCTACTTTAGTTTTTGCACAAAAGAAAAAGGGAGGCGCTAATTCAAAAACGGAAAAAGTTGACAAGGCGATGTTAGAGGCGAAGAAAAAGAATTTGCTGTCACAAATAGAGCTTACAGATAAGCTACTTAAAGAAACGCGACGCACCAAAACATTATCGCTTACGCAATTAGTTGCTTTAAATAAAAAAATTGAAATTCGGGAGTCGCTTATCAACGGTATTGCCGAGGAAATCTTTTCGCTTGATAAAGAAATTGCTGACAACAACTCCCTCGCGTTACAGCAAGATAAAGAAATTGAACAGCTTAAGTCTGACTATGCACGCATGGTTATTTTTGCCTACCGCAACCAAGATGCTTACCAGCGGATGATGTTTATTTTCTCCGCAAAAAATTTCAACACCGCGTATCTTAGAATGCGCTATTTACAGCAAATAGGATGGGGACGAAAACTACAAGCAGAAAAAATTAAGGCGAGACAAAAAGAATTAAATGAAAATATAATAGCACTTGAAGAGCAGAAGACGGCAAAAAAAATATTGTTGGGCTCCAACGAAATGGAAAACAATCAGCTTGTAATAGAAAAGAGCGACAAAGACAAAACCTTTCATCGTTTACAGGAAAAAGAGGTTGCACTCAAGGGCGACCTTGAAAAAAAACAACGAGAAAAAATTGCAATTAACAAAGCCATTCAAGATTTAATTGCTGCGGAGCTTGCCCGCGCAACGGCAAAAGTCAACGAACCAATAATACCGAAAAAAACTCCCGTAGAGAAAGTGCCCGCGCTGACGCCAGAATCACAAAGTCTTGGTAATAGCTTTGCGGGAAACAAGGGGGCATTGCCTTGGCCTGTTGCACAAGGAACAATTATTGCACGATTTGGCAAGCAACCTCATCCTGTTTTAAAAGAAGTTTTTGTAAACAATAACGGAATTGATATTGCAACAACAGGGGTCACTAGCGCACGTGCTGTATTTGATGGAGAGGTAACAGGTGTAACAAACATACCTGGAAGCGGCTGGCTCGTAATTGTTCGGCATGGAGATTATTTAACTGTTTATGCAAAACTTGAGGAGACCTATGTAAAACAAGGGGACAAAGTAAAAACAAAACAAAACATCGGAAAAATTTCCGAGGACATGGATGAAGGGCAGAGGTTATTACATTTTGAAGTTTGGCAAAGCGGAATAGGAAAAACAAATCCCGAAACATGGATTTTAAACGGGGGAAGATAGGCCTCTTGCACTGTCAAGTTTTATTGAGTCAATTTTTATTAACATGAAAACAATTTATCTTGTTCGCCACGCAAAATCATCATGGGGGGTATCATCGATAGCTGATATTGACCGGCCGTTAAACGAGCGGGGTTATACTGATGCCTATAAGATGGCTAAACGACTTCAAAAAAAATCAATTATTGCCCACATCGTTTCCTCACCTGCAACACGCGCAATTTCAACTGCACTAATTTTTGCAAGAGTCTGTAATGTTGATGTTAAAAAGATTGATATCTGTGATTTGCTGTATGAATCAGACACCAAGCGTTACACCTCTGTACTTTCTGCTTTGTCCGATGAACATAGTACTGTATTGTTATTCGGGCACAATCCTATTATCACTGAATTTGCAAACTTCTTTGGTGGGTGTGGAATAGAATCCATGCCTACATGTGGAATAGTGGGAATTGAATTCAATGAAATAAGTTGGAAAAGTGCAGGAAGTGCAAAGGGAAAAATGGTGCGCTATGATTTTCCAAAAAACACTACCCTTCCCTTTGTTAAGTAATTGTTAACACCAGCATTGGGGCACAAGTATCCATACTTTTGTGGCACAAAACCAGACAAATTTTTTATGAAGAAGGTGGCACCAGAAAAAAAAAATCAAAAAAAGAAAATTAGCAGTCGCAAAAAACTTACTCCAAAAAAGGCATTAAAAAAAATGCCTCTTGTTAATAGGGATATAAGTTGGCTAACATTTAACGATCGAGTATTACAGGAGGCTGAAGACAAATCAAATCCTCTGATAGAGCGCCTACGATTTTTAGGTATCTATTCCAATAATATGGATGAGTTTTTTCGTGTTCGCATTGCAACAATTAAGAGATTAATAAAGTTAGGGAAAAAAGCGGTGGCTATTTTAGGGCTACATCCCAAAAAGCTGCTTGTCGAATTACAAAAAAGAGTACTTATTTCATCGGGGAAATTTGATAAAATTTATAGCGCGCTCCTTATTGAACTTGAGGCGCAGGAAATTTACATCGTTGATGAACTGCATTTAAACAATGCGCAGGGAGCTTGGGTGCGCGAATATTTTCTAAACAATATATTGCCAACGCTCTTCCCCATAATGCTGGACAGCACCCCAAAATTTCCATATTTAAAAGACAAGTCTATTTATTTTGCAATTGAGCTTGAGCGTAAAGAGAAGAAAAAAAATTATGCCCTTATAGAAGTTTCTGGCGAAACGCTGCCTCGGTTTATTACTATCCCGTCTTCCGCAACAAAAAAACATGTAATTCTAATTGATGATGTCATTAGGTATTGTTTAAAAGATATTTTTTCTTCGATTGAGTATGTTAACATCAATGCATTTACAATCAAGCTTACGCGCGATGCGGAATTAGATTTAGACAATGACATTTCGAAAAGTTTTGTGGAGAAAATTACAGGGGGAATTAAAAATAGAAAAAAAGGTGATCCTGTGCGATTTCTTTATGACAAAACAATGCCAAAGAGCATGCTCCTCTTTCTACGCAATAAATTAAAGGTGATAAAAAAAGACAATGTTATTGCAGGGGCTCGCTATCACAACTTTAAAGATTTTATTAATTTCCCCACCCTTGGTCACAAAGAATTAACTTGGCCCGAGGCGCATCCTTTGTCGCACCCTCGTTTTTTAGCAAACAAAAGTATATTTAAAAGTATCGGCGAAAAAGATATTTTGTTACACTTTCCTTACCAATCGTTTCACCACGTCATTGATTTGTTGCGAGAAGCCTCGATTGATCCACGAGTGAAAAAAATTCAAATAACCCTTTACCGAGTAACCAAAAATTCTAACATCGTCAATGCACTAATTAATGCTGTTAAGAATGGAAAAGAGGTTGTTGTTATCATGGAGTTGCAGGCTCGGTTTGATGAAGAAAACAATATCCTCTGGGCAAATAAATTAATGGAAGAGGGTGCACGCGTAATTTTTGGTGTACCTGGAATAAAGGTCCATTCAAAAATATTTTTAATTTCAAGAAAAGAAAAAGGGGGACTTGTTGAATATGCATATACTGGAACGGGGAATTTTAATGAAAGCACATCTAAAATTTATACAGACAAGGCCTTGTTAACTATAGATAAAAGGATAACAGATGAGGTACGAAGTCTTTTTGATTTCTATACCGACAATTTAAAACCTGGTGTATATAAAAATTTGGTTGTTGCCCCTTTTGATATGCGAAAGCGAATTGAGGCCTTGATTCAAAAAGAAATTGATAATTCCTTTAAGGGGAAACCGGCATGGATTATTTTAAAACTAAACAATCTAATAGATCGGGATATAATTGCTAAACTTTACGAGGCAAGCTCTGCGGGTGTAAAAATTAAGTTAATGGTGAGAGGGGCTTGTTCGCTAGTGCCAAAGGTTAAGGGGTACAGCGAAAACATTGAATTGCTGAGTATTGTAGGGCGGTATCTTGAACATACACGAGTGTTTATATTTTGCAATGGGGGGGATGAAAAGTATTTTATATCTTCGGCAGATTGGATGTCAAGAAATCTCGATTACCGCTCAGAGGTGGCGGTACCGATATATGATATCGAAAGTCAACAAGAGATGAAACATATTCTCGACCTTCAGTTTCGCGACAATAAAAAGGCGCGGGTTTTTGGGCGGGGTGGGGAAAATCTCTATAGGACAAACAAGTCGTCGAAACACCTAGTTGCTCAGGATGAAATAAGGCGCTTCCTTGATAAAAAGAGCAAAATGAAATAACTAAAAGAATTTGAAGTTCGCGGCAATTGATATTGGGTCTAATGCAGTTCGACTACTAATCGGAAATGTTTACGAAAGCCCGGATGGTCCAATTTTTAAAAAGGCAGACCTTGTAAGAATTCCACTACGCCTAGGGGAAGATGCTTTTCCGCATAAAAAAATTTTCGACGATAAAATTAAAAAGCTTGTAGTTGCAATGAAGGCGTTCCGTCAACTTCTGGATTTTTACGAAGTTGATGATTACAAAGCCTGCGCTACCTCTGCAATGCGCGAAGCGTCGAACGCGATAGAAATTGTAAAACTTGTTTCACAAGAAGCGGGAATTGCCATTGAAATAATAGATGGTAAAACAGAGGCGCAGATAATTTACGCAAACCATATTATCGAAAAACTTAACGAAGAATGCAACTATCTTTATGTTGATGTTGGTGGTGGAAGCACGGAACTTACTTTGTTCTCTCAGAAACAATTAATTATTTCTAAATCGTTTAATGTCGGTACAATTCGTTTTCTAAACGACATCGTAAACAAAGAATTGTGGGCTGAATTTAAAGACTGGATTAAAAAGGAAACGAAAAAACACCAACCCATTATTGCCATTGGGTCTGGCGGCAACATCAATAAAATATTTAAGATGTCGCGCAAAAAGCAAAACCGGCCAATGTCATTCAAAAAACTGAGCGACCTCCATGAATTTATTAATTCATATAGTCTCCAAGAAAGAATTGAAATTTTAGGGTTAAATCCAGACCGCGCTGATGTTATTGTTCCTGCAGCTAAAATTTTTCTCTCTGTTATGAAGGCGGCAGAAATTAAACAAATTTACGTTCCACAAATAGGTCTGGTAGATGGACTAATTCATTTAATCTATGAAAACCATTTAGCTAAAAATAAAAAAACTCTGGTGTTCAGTCAATGATTTTTATTCGACTTTTAAAGTGTTTGTTTGGAATTTACGCAGCAATTGTTTTTGGCGTAATGCTACTTGTTAGTTTCATTGAATACTTTTTTGTCTTTCTGCTTTTTTCTAAAGAAAGATCGCCGCACATTGCACACAAAATTATTTCTATCCCTTGGGCAAAAATGCTATCCTGGTTGTTTTTTATACCAGCTAAAATAAAAAATAAAAATTTTATTGATCCTAAAAAAACATACGTTTTTATTGCCAACCATCGTTCGCTCATTGACATTCCAATTTATGCTCTTTCCAATACAAACACACTGAGGTTTCTTGCCAAAGCGGAGCTTACTAAAATTCCTATGATGGGATATATTATCAAGCGACTCTACCTTTCTGTCAATCGAACGGATCGTGCAGATAGAAACCGGAGTATTGAAATTATGCGAAAATCTTTAGACGAAGGTATTTCTGTTTTCTTATGTCCAGAAGGCACCCGCAACAAAGAAATAAATCCTCCCCTACTCGATTTTCGCGACGGCGCATTTCGTTTAGCCATATTAACTAAAACTCCATTGGCAGCACTCACACTTCTAAATAGCGGCGAAAAATTAAACTCTAAACGACCGTTGGAATTTTGTCCTGGCGCTATTTACGCTATTTGGGATAAACCCATTGAAACAAGCGAAATGACCTTGGCCGATTTGCCCTTGCTTAAAGAAATGGTTAGAACAAAGATGATAGCACATTTGGAAGAATGGAGATGCAAAGCGCATTGAACTTTTGGTTAGAAAACATTACCTTTAAAAAATGAGATTGTTTTTTAGGCTCTGTTTTTATTTATTTTCAACTTGCGGATTTGCGCAATCAGGATTTTTTGAGACTTCGTTCGGCAGCGGGTTCCCCGATATGGCTAGGTCAGCCAAACAAATGAGCGACAGCTTTATTTATGTTACAGGGTTCACAATTGACACAATTGCGCATCATACCGATGCTAAACTTTATAAGCTTAACAAATTTGGCGCTCTGCTTTGGTCCAGAACTTATGCCACCGCACTTGACGACAACGCGGTTTTTATTGAATTAAGTTCCGATAATAATTTATTGCTTTGCGGCGAAATTCAGACGAGTAACAACGGCCTAGATGGTTTTGTTACAAAACTAGATACGGCTGGAAATATTATCTGGCAGCAGTTTTATGGGGGAATACAAAACGAATCCATAAATCGTATTGCAGAATTAGAAAATGGAAATTTAGTTCTTGTAGGATTTGAAAGCGCTCCTTCAAATTCGCTCAATATGCTTGTAAGGGTGACTGATAGTTTTGGTAATGAGCTTTATAATTCGAGTGTTGGCAGAGCGGGCATTGACGTAGGAATAAATTTATTAGCCTTGGCAGATACGGGCTTTTTAATTGTAGGAAATACGCGAGAATATAATTCGAATGATAATAATGTGGAGGTGCTCCGATTTGATAAAAATGCAAATGTTATTTGGGACAGTATTTATGGTGATGTGTTTCAAAATGGAGTGCAGGGTGTATTGCAATGCAGCGACGGCAATTTTATTTTTTACGGCGAGACGGAAGTGTTTCAATCATCTCCTTTCGAAATATTTATGCATAAAATAAATCAAAACGGAAATAGCCTTTGGTGGCAAACCTTTGGTGGCCAGGGCGCAGACGCCGGGTTTTCTATTGTGGAAACAACAAATGGTTTTATTGGAACTGGATACAGCAGCAGCTTGCAACAGGGGCCTATTAGTCTGGTAGTTTTCAAAACAGACAGCGCAGGAAATTTAATTTGGTCGCACACTTATGGAGGACCAGGTATTGATATTGGCTATGAAATTATTCCCGCATTAGGTGCCGGATTTTTTATTGTGGGAAATACAAATGTCGCGGGTGACGACCAGTGTTATTTGTTGTATGTTGACAACGGCGGATGGACTTCCATTCAGCACGAATTTATTTTTCCGACGATGGTAATTTATCCAAATCCGAATTCCGGTGGTTTTTATTTACAAATTCCAGAAAATGAATTATACGGAGAGTTGAAAGTTTTTTCGGCAGAAGGAAAATTAATTTATTCTATTTTACACCCTGCTGGCAAAATTTATATCGACACAATTCTTCCACGTGGATATTATACCATTTCATTTGAAGGAAAATTCACGTTTTTTTCTACTAAACTTATTATTAATTAACTTTTTAAAAATACAATTCCTATTTTTGAATCCTTAGCCGATATTCAATTAAAAGATTAAAAAACCAAAACAATAAATACCATGCGAACCTCACTTACAGTACTTTGTTTTATTGCAAGTAAATTGCTTGGCGCTCAAACCTTCAATGCGCCGGAAAGCGTAGAATACGATGCTGTGAATAATCGTTGGCTTGTTGGAAACAACGGGGCAGGAACAATTGTTTCTTGCAATCCTGCTGTTTCTTCCACACTTCCTTTTGCAAATCAAATTCCTTCTGGCCCACACGGCATTGAAATTTTGGGAAATGTTGCCTACTGTTGTGATGGAGGATACATCAAAGGTTTTGATTTAAATACTGGCGCACAATCTTTTTCTCTAAATCTTTCGGCCAGTTTTTTAAATGGATTAACAACTGACGGAACGAATTATTTATTTGCAACCGATTTCTCTGCAAAAAAAATATATAGAATTTGCCCCGCTAACAACACTTTTAATCTGATGTGCACCACCATCAAAACACCAAACGGAATAATTTATGATGGCGCTAACAACCGTTGTGTTTTTGTTACATGGGGATCCAATTCTCCAATTCAAGCAATGAGTTTAGCAGACTCTACAATTTCAACTCTTACTACTTCAACATACAGTAACAGCGACGGCATTACACGCGATCCTGCTGGCTTTTGGTATGTTACTTGTTGGGGAAACAATTCTCTTGTTCGTTGGTCGCCAACTTTTACAACACCTACGGTGGTGATGACGGGATTAAGTGGGCCTGCTGATATTGATATTAATGCTGCGGGCGATTCCATTGGCATACCTAATTCTAACAGCACAACTGTTGTTTATTACACAAGCATTACAACTTCCATTGCGGCAATGGAAGAAGATGGTTTTGATTTGTTCCCGAACCCGGCATCCGCTTCCTGTCATGTTTATTTCAGCAATCCGCAAAAAAACAGCAATTTATTGCTTTATAATTCAACGGGGGAAATAGTTAGGAGTCTTTGCTTTAGTGGATCATCTATAGAAATTGAAAGGGGAGACCTGGCTAAAGGAATGTATGTGCTAAAACTTGTAAAGGAAGAAAATGCGATAAGTGTTCAAAGAAAAATAATTTTTGAATAATATTTTTTTGAGAATTTATTTTTTTGAGAATTTATTTTTTAAATTTTTCTTTAATAAACTGTTTGGTTTGAAAGAATGTAGTGTTTATATACTTTCATGGCACCAACAAATAAAATCGGTACAGATAGGGTATAATTTTGCGTTAAAATAGCGGAATTGGTTTCAATTGTTAGTGCCTTAATCTTGGTTAATTCCATCCGTTTAATTGGAAACTGTCCAACATGTCCATGAAAAAAATAAGACTCGTTTTATTTTCGTTAATCCTATGCTTAAATTTATTTAGCCAAACTGTTAAAAGCAAAACGGTTTATAGGGAAAACAGTGCTTTCAAAAAAGGCAATAAAATATATGTTTATCCTGCTCTTTTTGATTCTACTCTGTCTCGTGAAAAAATCATGCTTGGTATTGATACACTACCAAGTAGATTATTTATTACGCCGAAACCCTATTTTTTTCTTTACAAAGACGATACAACCAAATATGCAGGAGTGGTAATGAAATATTCTCTATTAAGAATTATTCATTGTAAATATGGGTTCGCGGAATGTTATAAAAATGGAAATACAAAATCAGCCGAAACTTATAATCGAAAATATCAGCTACGAGGGGGGTATATGGAATATTACGAAAACGAAATGATAAAAGTAACTGGCAAATATAGAAGAGGTAAGAAGCAAGGACGGTGGCAATATTATGATAAAGACGGGAAATTATTAAAAACTGAAAAATACAAACGAGGAAATTTGATTAGTCAAATTGAATACCCTTCTCCTAAAAAAAATCGCGTCACCAAGCATATTGTTCCAAGAGAAAACGGATTACCTTATACCTTAAAATAAATATCGCAATTTTTATGAGTTGCAATTCTTGTAATCCATCTTTAAAAAATGTTTTTAATGCCAAACAAAAATTGGGAAAATGCTTGTTTTGCATTATCGCTTCTGTTATAGGAACAATTTTTGGATGGAGTGCTTTTATTTCTTTTTTCATTACTTCTTATAATTCTAAATTAATTTGGATTCGTTTTTGGATTGCATTTGCATTCACATTATTATTATCCGCTCACGGAATTGCATATTTCATACGAAATAAAAAATCGAAAACGGATTAACAATTTTCATTATCAACTGTTTTCCCTCATTATCAAAAATCAATTGCAAAGCAATTCTTTCGATATTGAAAGGGGGGGGCGCTGGCACCTGGACTTTATTTATTGCACGTGTTCGATGAAGAAGATGTTTTATCCTTGCAAGGAAAAATTATTTTTAAATAATAAATTATTCTGCTGCAGAGGCATTTTTTAATTTGTCTTTAAAAACCTCCTTGAATTTTTCAAGCTTTGGTTTAATTACAAATTGGCAATATCCTTCGCTTCCATTATTTTCATAATACCCTTGATGGTATCCCTCTGCCTTATAAAAAATAGTGTAGGGGCTAATTTCTGTTACAACAGGTTTACCCCAAGTGTTTTTTTCATTCAGCTGCTTCTTGTAAAATTCTGATTTCGTTTGCTGTTCTTCATTATGGTAATAAATTACAGAGCGGTATTGGGTTCCTTGGTCATTTCCTTGTCGATTTAATTGAGTTGGGTCGTGGCATCCCCAAAATGCAAGAAGCAGTTCATCAAAAGAAATTTTTGTTGTGTCGTAGACAACATTGCAAACCTCAGCATGCCCCGTTGTTCCGTTACAAACCTCTTTGTATGACGGGTTTTTAACCGTGCCTCCACTATATCCCGACTCAACGGAAAGCACTCCGTCGAGCGACTCAAATTGCGCTTCTACACACCAGAAACATCCAGCACCAAAAGTTGCGGTTTCTAAAACAGCATTAGTTGACATAGGCTTTGCATTAGTAAGTTTTGTTATTCCCTCGGAGCTTGCAGCACTTTGCCCACACGCCGAGAATGCCGAGCAAACAAAAAGAAAGAAGAATATAGACAGGTTGTTTCCCATTACCGTAATTGCAAAACAAAGATAAGGCGAGATTTTATGTTCTTCGACTAAAAACTATATAAATTAATTTTTTGTAAAATTCAGGTTATGTAAAGAAAAACATAAAATACAATTTACTCATTTCCTAAAAAATCTGGCCAACCTTTCCACTCAGATTTGTATTTATAATAAACTGTTTTAGGAATACTGTTTGGTATTTTCCCCTGCTTATATAATTCCATCCATTCCTTTTTTGATTTAATTTTGAATTTTTTTATAAATTCCTTGGATTCGGAAAATGTTTTGAATTTAATATTACGGCTCGCAACCCTACCTGTGCCAAGCCAATCTCCTAAACCGTTCCATCCTTTATTTGTATATGCTTTTTGTGGGTTTGATGGTATATCGTTTGGCCTTTTTCCTGATTTACAATATGTGTACCAACCCGATTGATTCTTAATTTTGAGCTTTTGAACATATTTCTTTGCCTCTAAAAACGGCTTGTGTTTTCTATTAAAAGTTGCGACAAATCCTGTGCCTAACCAATCTCCCATTGTAGTCCATCCTTTATTTTTATATGTACTCGATGGGGCTGCTCCACCTAAACACGCGCTGAGTGCGGTTGAATAAATTTGGGAGGAATTGTGAGAGGGAATTTATTCAAAGGAGCACGAAGTAGCCTTATTTACAGCCGGTAGAATATTAAAACAAAATGCTAATCATTGAGTTTAATATATCTCCGTTTAAAAATCACTTGTTCTTCCTCGGATGTGAATTCCCGATTAATTGAAAAAATTGTCTTCTTTCCCTGACCAATAAATAAAATTGATTTGGAATAGATATACATTGTGTCCTTTACAAGTGGATGCAATGGAATGTATTTTAAAGTATCACCAACTTTAATTATTGTATCAACTTTTGTTTCAATTAGAAAACTGTCCAATACTAGGTTGTAAGCACCTTCTGTAATTGTAACAGTGAAATGCCTCCCTGTACTATCAAAACAATCAAATGATTGGGCTTTGACTTTGAGAATACAAATCGTTAATAGAAGAAGAAAAATGTATTTCACAATATTCAGATCTATCAGTATGTTTAAGAGCTCAATTAGTTTTTTTAATGCAGTTATATTGTTCACTGAGTATAAATTTATATTGAACTACGATTGTTTTGTATTGAATGGTACGATTGTCTTCTAGAATTATTGAACGAATACCTTTTGAAAATAGAGCAATTTGAATTGAACTTAATTCGTAATTGCAAATATCCATTTTCCCATCAACTTTTAGTGTTGAAGATTGAAGAGACAAGCTCGTATTATCTTCAAACCATATTGTAATTTGACGTGGAATAAGTCGTGCATAATATCCCGAAGCACTTGTTATTATCTGAAGACCCCAGCTTTCATTTCCTACAGAATATAGTCTTCCATAAACTAAAAAGAAGCCATATGTTGCATCACCATTGTTATCCTTTCCAATATTTTTATATACCTTTTCAGCTTTAGCCTCTTTAACTGTTTGACCGTTTGATTCATAAGTTTGGATTGAGCACTGAGCATTTAGCATCATCCCGCTAAGCAGAAAAATCGCAAATACTGAGAATTTAAATACAGTTTTCATAGGAGATTTTTTAATAGTTAATTCTCAGTAGAAGTTATTATTTCAACAACGAATCCATCGTTTTCGTTAAATAAAGTATAAACGAGGGTCTGTAAACTAGTTGTGTATAACCACTTATTTATTGCCACTCGAGTAAACGTTGTGTTGAAAAGCTCTATCGTTGGCATGAAAAGTTCATTGTCGGGATAATGTGTAGCACAATAAAAGCATTTTTGATCGACACCAACAAATCCATAAAACAATTTCAATGTTTTTTTGTCCGATTTTTTATACGCGGTTATTGTTCTACCTCCATCTTCAAGTGTATCACAAACTATACTAATAAGATCGGGATCATTTATAAGTTTGCTTTTTGCAACTTCAAATGTCATTCCAATAAGATTTTGTGATTTCAAATTGGTAGATATTATTCCTAATGAAAAAATCAGTAATACAAATATTGTTTTAGGCATAACGGATTTTTAAAATTGATTTCAACCTCTACTTGATTTTTTTTAATCAGAATATCTTGGATCAATAAATGAAACGGAAAAATCATTCTCATTTCTGACAACATCTATATACAGAGTACCTTCTTTGTTAATCCAACCTGTACTGGTTTTTATATGATTTCTATTTAAATCCTCTACATATTTGCTATAATACGGATAACCTATGGTTTGCATATATGCAAAACAAGTATCACTCTTTCCAAATCCCAATACCTCTGAAAAACCCTGATGATATTCATAAAACACATAGATACTTACACCTAGGTTATCACCACCATACTTAATTAATTTGCTTGCTGTGTCATTCTTTAAAGCTGCTTCAACTTCTTTAATTGGCTTTCCAATACAGCTAACTCCTGTTTGGGAATATATGTTTGAAATGAAAATAAAAATGGGAATAATAATTACAAATATTCTTTTCATTTGATTTAGAATTTCGTTTAATAAATGTTCGTTTTAGCAAACCGGAACACTTTTCATAGTTCTTGTTTAAATTTTGGAATCATTAAAATGGAGATGTTGTCAACACTTGAGGTTTGTAACGAAGATTGATAATAGGGTTATTGAAAGCATAAGTGTTCCTATTTGAAGAGTCAGCAAACACCAGCTAATTTTTCCAAGTTTATGTGCTATCATAGCATAACACTCAGCCCTTATTTTGTTTTTTTTCTCGTCT